>ENA-UALL01000310-UALL01000310.1-human-gut-metagenome-genome-assembly--contig:-NODE-310-length-26652-cov-6.257322_pt1 | contig 26652 bp, 17 predicted proteins | sample MGYA00243699_ERZ654466 | MGnify/ENA primary metagenome ERZ654466 (study PRJEB26926, sample SAMN06164635) | human gut metagenome | biome: ENVO:00009003; feature: ENVO:2100002; material: ENVO:00002003...
ACTTCATTCACTCCAAAGTCTGCAAACTAATTTGCGAAATTTTCTTGACACTACCGTTTGCTGCTCCCTTTTGAATTGATTTTTGATGGAATAATTGAAGGATGGTTTTATTTAATGCAAAGGATTGTTCCTGAAAAAACATTATCTAAAATCCCTCTCATCTTTATATCCGCTTTGCTTTTCACCCAAAGACAGTCTTCCGTTTGGAAGGCTGTCTTGCTATTTATATTCGGAAAATCGCTTGTACAAACCTTCCAACCTTTTTACAAATATCGTCCCGTGATGCTTTCGGGATTTTGAGAGATCTGGGAGGGCGTACCAAGCGCTACAATCCGGCCGCCTGCTTCTCCCCCGCCCGGGCCCATATCAATGATATAATCGGCATTTCGGATGACATCCAGGTCATGCTCGATCACAATGACGGTTGCGCCTTTTTCTAAAAGGGCCTCAAATACAGCCAGCAGCGTTTGCACATCCAATGGATGAAGGCCGATGGTCGGCTCATCGAACACAAAAACCGAGTCCTCCTGTCCCCTCCCCATCTCACTGGCCAGCTTCAGCCGTTGCGCCTCTCCTCCCGAAAGGTTTGGCGTTGCCTCGCCCAGGGTCAGATATCCCAGCCCTAAACTTTGCAGTACCTGTAACCGCTGCCGAACCGTTTTCCAATCCGCGCAGGCATCAAGCGCAGTGTGAATATCCATTGCCATCAGGTCCGGAAGGGAATGTCCCTTCCCTGCTCCGTCCGGATATTTTACCTTATCCGCTTCCTTGGCATAACGGGAGCCGCGGCAGTCCGGACAGGAAATCTCCACATCCGGCAGGAACTGCACATCCAAGCTGATAACTCCTGTGCCGTCACAAACCGGGCAGCGCAGTTTGCCCGTGTTATAGGAAAAATCCCCCGCCTTGAATCCAAGTCGTTTGGCATCCGGCGTTTTGGCATAAATCTTGCGCAGTTCATCGTGTACATTTGCATAGGTCGCAACGGTGGAGCGCACATTGATACCGATAGGGGTGGCATCGATCAGTTTGACTCTTTCGATGCCGGGGGCATCAATGGAAAGCACATGCACCGGCAGTTTCTTCCCCGCAATGGCCGCCTCCAATCCGGGAATCAGGCTTTCCAAAATCAGCGTTGTCTTACCGGAACCAGACACTCCGGTTACAACCGTCAGCTTTCCTTTGGGGATATCCACTGCAATAGGTTTGACCGTGTGGATGGCGGCGGTAGACAGGTGGATATAACCGCCGTCGAATATCTCATCCGGAGCAGTGTGCTGTCGAACATTTAACCGCGTTTTTTCGGACAGAAACAGTCCAATCAGAGAACTTTTATTGCCGGCAATATCCCCGACTGTCCCCTGCGCCACAATACGTCCGCCACCCGCACCGGCCTGCGGCCCCATCTCAATAATCCAGTCTGCCTGCTTTAAAATCTGGGTATCGTGATCGACCAACAAAACAGAATTCCCGTCCGCGACCAGGTCGCGCATCACCGACGTCAATCCCACAATATTAGAAGGATGCAGCCCAATGGAGGGCTCGTCCAACACATACAGTACCCCGGTGGTCCGATTACGTACCGCACGGGCCAGCTGCATCCGCTGCCGTTCCCCTGTGGACAAAGTGGCTGCCGAACGATCCAGGGTCAAATACCCCAATCCCAGTTCCATCAGACGTTTGGCCACTGTTTCAAAGGATTCACAAATGCTTTTTGCCATAGGCCGCATCTCTTCCGGAAGGGATGCGGGTACCCCTGCCACCCATTCCACAAGCTCCGCCAAGGTCTTTTTACAGGCTTCGTCCAGACCAATCCCCCGCAGTCGGGGAGCCCGTGCCGCTGCTGAAAGACGGGTGCCCCCGCAATCGGGACAAACATCCTCTTTTAAAAATTTTTCCACCCGTTTCATGCCTTTTTCGTCTTTCACCTTTGCCAGGGCATTTTCCACGGTGTAAACCGCGTTAAAATAGGTGAAATCCAGTTCTCCGGCCTGGTTGGAAGTTTTGGACTGGTACAAAATATGCTTTTTCACGGCCGGCCCATTGTAAACGATATCCTTTTCCTTGTCTGTCAGCTCACAAAAAGGTACATCGGTACGCACCCCCATCTCCCGGCAGACATCCGTCATCAACGACCACATCAGAGTGTTCCATGGAGCCACAGCCCCTTCGTCGATGGTCAGCGATTCATCCGGTACAAGGGATGCCAAGTCGACGGTGCGGACAATGCCGGTCCCGCCACAGGTGCGGCAGGCCCCTTGGCTGTTGAAAGCCAATTCTTCCGCTCCCGGCGCATAAAATTCAGCGCCGCATTCGGGACAAACAAGTTCCTGCTCTGCTGCAACTGCCAGGGTCGGAGGTAAATAGTGCCCGTGGGGGCAACGATGATGCGCCAGTCGGGAAAACATCAGCCGCAAGCTGTTGAGAAGTTCTGTTCCGGTGCCGAAGGTACTGCGGATACCGGGGACGCCGGGGCGCTGATGCAACGCCAGCGCCGCAGGAACATAAAGCACTTCGTCTACGTCTGCTTTCGCCGCTTGAGTCATCCGCCGGCGGGTATAGGTGGAAAGCGCCTCCAGATAGCGCCGGGAACCTTCGGCATACAAGACCCCCAGCGCAAGGGAGGATTTACCGGAACCGGATACACCGGCAATGCCAACGATTTGGTTGAGTGGAATATTGACATCAATATTTTTCAGATTATGCACCCGGGCACCTCGGACGCATATGTCCTTTGGCGCATCTACTTTCTTTTTCATACCGAAACCTCATCTTCTTGGAGTGACCATCTGCGATACCTGTAATTTTTATCCCTATTATATCACAATCATAAAATCGCACAATAAAAAAGAGAAGGGCATCACTGGCAAAGACAACTTACCGGTGATGCTCTGATCATTTTCCCTAGCAACGTCAGGGGAAATGAGGAAAGCCGCCGCAAGCTTTTTATCGCTTGCGGCGGCTTTGTCGGAAACGGAAAGGAGGCTTATCCGTTTATCCAGCCTTCCAAATCAAAAATGTTGCTGTCCACAATCTGGGTGTCGGACAGGGTCATGGTCAGGTCGGAACGGCCGGCCAGGACGCGGTAATCGCCCACGCCGCTGATCATGGTGGTGGTAATCACACGCTCAACTTCGCCCCAATCCATGGTGCCTTTGCTGTTATCCTGCTTTTTCGTCAGCGGGATAGCAATTTTGAACTCGCCGGGCGTATCTGTAGCAATCACCTCTTCACTGTCGGGACGGAGAACCCAACCATAATTGTTTTCTCCGTTTTTGTCCACAGAACGCAGTTTGATAGTCGTGCTTTCCCAGCATTGACTCAGGTCGGTTCCTTCGGGCGCGTCAAAGGACATGTTCATAATCAGATACAGTCCGGTGCGATCGCCTTCCAAATCAACCGGTGCCTGATCTGCCCGGCTCCAGTCAGCATACAAGGTGGTATTATACAACCAGTTACCCGCCGCTGCAGTATATTCCTTATTGAAGGACGAGAAGGTTGCCAGGACAGGCTCAGTATTGGGCTTTTTCAGCTTGTTACGGGCCTCGTTGAGGTTGCGCAGGGCCGTGTCCACTTCCTCTTGAGTCGCATTTTCATTATCCAACACTTTTTGAGCTTTGGATAGTGCGGCTTTATAGCGTTTCACGCTGTCGGGGGTATAAAGCTCCTCATCGATGGGATTTTCAATGGCTTCCTTCAGGGCATTTTTATCCACCCGGCGTTCAAGCTGCTCCTTTGCCTCAAGCAGATCGTCGATCGCATTCTGAATCTGTTCATCGGTGGCAGAGTCGTTGTCCAAAACCTGCTGGGCGGCTTGTTTCACAGCTTGATAGGCCGCATAGGACGCGGGTGTATAATCCTCTTCTTTTACAGTAGAATCTACCAGGGCCTGCAAATGCTGACGGGTTCCGCTATATCGGGTATCCACAATCATTACATCTTCCAGGACCATGGTGAAGGGTCCTTCATATTTATTGACACTGTCAATATACATGTTGAACCGATCAATTTGTGTCCAATCGATGTTGCCGGTATTGGAGATTTCACTGACGCGGGAAAGAGGAATGCTAACGTAATTTGTACCGGAAGTGAGCTTGAGCGGGTTGATTCCCCATCCTCGGTTGTTTTCTCCGTTATTGTCCGCCGAGCGCAGCTTGATATAACCACCCTTAAAGGCCTCGGAGTCTTCCAACCCTTCTTCCCCGTTCTGCAGAGTAATGGTCATATTCAAGTATAGATCGCTCAGCCGATGAGATGTCAGGTCAACCGGCTGGCCTCCGTCTACCGTTTTCCAGCTACCGGTTCCTAGAGTTCCCATAGAGGCGGTATACCGCCCTTCAGCGTCGCGGAACCGTGCGACCACATAGTCTTCGCTCTGTACCCGGAAGGAAATGGTATAGGTGACACTCTGGCTGCCCAGAGTCACCTTTACGGTAGCCACTCCAGGCACGGCTGTGGCCTGTTCAATCTCCACTTTAATCTCTTCGCCCATATCCGGCACGGATACCACCGGCGCTTCGCCGCCGGATACCGGATAATAATAATCGGTGGTGTCCGGGTCAAAGGATTCCATTTCTTCACCATCCAGCAGGATGCTGTCGATCTTCAGCTCATTGATGGCCGCGACAGCAAAGCTGTCCGTCTTGGTCACGCCGTCGATGGTGACCGAAACGGTGATAGTGGCAACACCCTCGCCCACCGGGGTCACAACGCCATTTTGATCCACCGCTGCAACATCGGGGCGATTGCTGGTATACTGAATGTCCGCCTCACCATTTTCCAGGTCATAGAAGGAATCATCGCTCATGGCCGCGGTCAATTCGGTGGTCAGTACCTGATCGGGACGGGCCGCATTGAGCACCACCTTGTCGGCCTTGGCGGTCACCACCGCAAGCTCCTCCTGATATTCACCGGTCACCATAAACCGGCCGGACAACCCGGTTGCTTCGTCGCTGGAGGGACCGACAAAGAAGGTATAGGTTCCCAGATCATAAATGTTTTTCTGCTCTTCGTCGCTCCAGAAATAGCAGTCCTCCACATCCAGTGTGAGGGTAACCGTCTTGGTTTCGCCTGCTTTCAGCGCCACCTTTTCAAATCCCTTGAGCTGTTTGAAGGGACGGGCTTTTCCATCCGCATTGGGGCTGGAAACATACAGCTGAACCACTTCTTCGCCATCCACATCACTTGTGTTTTTGACATCCACGCTCACCGTGATCTGGCTGTTGGGGGTGACCGCTTCACCGTCACCGGCTACCGGCAGGGTGATCTTTTTGGTGGCCGCCTGCAGAATCATCAGCGCATCGGCGGAAGTAACCCCCTCTTCGCCATTGACGTCGGCAACCGTTTCCTGTTCAGCAGTCAGAGAAATTTTTTGGGTGGCTGCCTGCAAAGCCATCAGCGCATCAGCCGCAGTGACGCCGTTTTTGCCGTCAATATCGCCCATCTGATAGGATTCACCGGCGCTCGTTGTCAGATTGCTGTACTCAAACGACGAATAGCTCAGACCATAGCCAAAAGGATAATCCACATCACCGGTAAAATACTGGTAGGTCCAGCCTCCGTTTGTATAGCTTTCATCATACAGGTCATAATCGTCGATGGTGGGAAGTTGACTGTTGTCCGCATACCAGGTAAAGGGCAGCTTGGCACCCGGATTGCGTTCACCAAACAGCACCCGCGCAATAGCGTTGCCCTGCGCCTGGCCGTTATAGCAGGTCCACAGGATAGCTGGAACATCATCCTTGAACTCGCCGATTTCCAGCACACCAACCGACTGGATATAAGCAACCGTACGGGGATTGAGCCGGGCAAGAGTTTTGACCAGAATATCCTGATTGCGAGGCATGGCGATGGAGGAGCGATCATTGCCTTCAGAGGAGTCGCCGCCACTGGAACCGATGCATGCGATGACCACATCTGCTTCTTCAATGGCTTTCTGATCCTCAGCGCTGAAGGTGACCTCCTGATCCTGATCAACAGCCGGAGTAAACACCACGTACAGGTCTTTCACCTCATAGCCGCCCAAGCTGTCCACTGTATTCTCAAAGTACTGGTAATTGGTCCAACTTCCGGTCTGCGCTGTATCAATCTTGGTCAGCAGCATGCCATCGGGAGAATCAATGTGGATTTCCACAGTTCCCTGCAGGGTATCCCCGCCGCCGGAAGTTTCAATAGCAATGGATTGGGTACCGGCAATATTCACCTGGGGATAATAGTAATAGGCATTGGGATAGATATAGCCTACATTGGTGTTGTTCTCCAGCCGGCAGTTGGAGAAGCCCTGTGCTTCAGTGGGGGCCAGCACCACTTCTTCGCCGCCCTCTTTGATCAGCTTGAGATTGCGGGAATTGCAGACATATTGCCCGCCGGATGTACCCGTGCTGGTGACATACGTCACTTCATGCCCTAGCAGATTTTCCACGCCCTGCATGGGGGTGGAAATGTTTTCCTTGGAGGGGGTGCCGGAATAACCGCCCAGCAAGTTCTGAGTGGCCAGATCGCCTACCATTACAACTTTTTGGCTGGCATCGGGGTCCAACGGCAGAATGGGGGCGCTTTCGCCCAAAACCGCTTCGTTTTTCAGTAACACAATGGTCTGATCAGCCGAATCCTCTGCAAGCTGTACATGCTCTTCGCTTTCCACCTGATTGGCATAGGAATACTCTTCGCTGCGATAGGGGACGTCCTCAGCCGGATCGAATTCGCCGGTTTTCATCCGGGCGGTGAAGATTCGCAGCAAAGAACGATCGATCACGTCCTCAGACAAAATACCGCTTCTCACCGCCCCCAGGGCGTTCTGCGGATAAATGCTGCCGCAGTCCATATCGCACCCAGCGGTCAGACCATACATGGTCGCTTCCTCATAGGTGACAGGGATACCGTCCCCATCTGGATCCCATTTATGGTCATCCACCATATTTTTGATGGCGCCGCAGTCGGATACCACATAGCCGCGGAATCCAAAAGTCTTGCGCAGCAGGGTATCCAGCAACCAGGTGTTGGCCGAGGCGGGAGTTCCATTTATCCGGTTATAGGAGCTCATCACCTGGCTGATACCGGTCTCGCGCACGATGTTCTTGAAAGCGCGGGTATAATAATCCCGCAGGTACAGTTCTTCCACATCGGAACTGCCGTTATGGCGGTTGTATTCGCTGTTGTTGGCCGCGTAGTGCTTCAGGGTGGCGATAACTTTCAAATACTTGTCGTCATCCCCCTGAAAGCCGTCAACAAAACGGGAACCCAGAGCACTGGTCAGGTAAACATCTTCACCATAGGATTCATGGTTACGTCCCCAACGGGGATCACGCGCCAGGTTGACGGTAGGCGACCAGTAAGACAAGCCGCGCAGTCCCTGATTATTGTAGCCACGGGCTTCGTCGGAAATGGCCGTGCCCACCTCTTCCATCAGGTCGGGGTCCCAGGTAGCCGCCATAGCAATGGAATACGGGAATGATGTCGCGGTTTGGCCAGGATCCAGATTTGCCACACCGTGCAACGCTTCTTTCCAGTAATCGTACTTGGCAACGCCCAAACGCGGGATTGCCGGATTGTTGTTACCGATCTGAGAGACCTTCTCTTCCAGAGTCATGCGGGATACGAGATCCGCCGCACGTTCTTCAAACGAAAGGGACGTGTCCTGAAACGGATACGTGATTTCTTCCTCGTCTTCGGCAGAGGGAATCGGGAGGCCGACACAGCCTACCGTAATCGCCGCCGTCGAAAGCAAGGACAAAATCCGCCTGATTCTGCCTTTTCTTTGACTCATCATCTTTCCTCCTATCCACAGTCCGAATATAGCGGTCCTAGCCACGCGCCAGAAGACTGCACTATATTTCATGCTCAGTATAGCAAATTCTTGTATGCTATTACTATTCAAATATTGCCCGCTCTCAGTCAAAAATTGCTTTCGACCGGCAACCGGATTAGGCAATAGTTATTTACTGCAAAATACTTGCTATTTGATTATGGATATGGCATACTACCCTCTGAGAAAAAGGAGGCGTTCAAATGAAAAAAACGAAGACTTGGATTCTGCGCGGAGTTGCCACCCTTGTGTGGGCTTTTGTCGTATTTTATGTGACCCTTCCTCCACTGAATCCCACCGCTCCCGCGTTTTGGGAATTTTTGTTCTGGGTAGCGGCATTTTTTGTGGTCACCCTGTTTTTTGGCCATCGGCGCTCTGAAGGATTCCTTTCCAAGCTGACCGATGCCGCCGGTAAAAAAGGCGGAAATTTTCTGGAGCACGCCCGGACTTCTTCAAAGAAGCTGGGCAAAGGATGGAAGATTGCCATTGGATGTGTGGTAGCAGTGGCGGCCGTGATTGCGGTAGTGGATCTTGTGCAGTCGCCCCTGTTCAATGCCAAGGCCTACCACAACCGCATAACCATTGCTCAGGATGGCAATTTTACCGAAGATGTGCAACAGGTGGATTTTTCCCAGATCCCGCTGTTGGACAGGGCCTCCAGTGAAAAACTGGGAGACCGGGTGATGGGTCAGATGACCGAGTGGGTATCCCAGTTTACCGTATCCGACCGGTATACCCAAATCAATTTTAACAACGATATCATTCGAGTGACTCCTCTGGAATACGCCGACTGGATCAAATATTTTACCAATCGTTCGGAAGGTATTAAAGGGTACATTACGGTGAACTCGGTCACCGGCGCGGCCGAGTTGGTTCGCCTGGAACAGGGTATGCGGTACATGCCCTCCGCCATGTTCTTTGAAAATTTGGAACGCAAGCTGCGTTTTACCTATCCCACCACCATTTTCGGCGAGGCAAATTTTGAAATTGACAACGAAGGTCATCCATACTGGATTATTCCCACTATGAAATATGTGGGGGTTGGTCTGCGAAAAGATGTATCAGGGGCGGTGATTCTGGATCCCATTACCGGAGAATCCACCCGCTATGCGGTTGAGGATATTCCCACCTGGGTGGATCAGGTTTATCCCACCGATCTGATCGTGGAGCAGGTGGACAACTGGGGGCAATACGTCAACGGATTCTGGAATTCCCTGTTTGGACAGAAAAATGTGGTGGTCACCACACAGGGCTATAACTACACCGTGATGAAGGATGACGTATATATGTACACCGGCATCACTTCGGCTGCCGCCGACCAGTCCATCGTCGGCTTTATCCTGTGCAACCTGCGCACTAAGGACACCGTGTTCTATGAGGTTTCCGGTGCAGAAGAATACTCGGCCATGGCCAGCGCCGAAGGACAGGTCCAGCAGATGAAATACACAGCATCTTTCCCATTGCTGATCAATCTCAATGACCGTCCTACCTATCTGATGTCTCTTAAAGATAATTCCGACCTGGTGAAAATGTACGCTTTTGTGGATGTGGTGGATTATCAGAAGGTGGTGGTCACCGACATGACACAGGGAATCGAAGCCGCTGCTGCCAATTATCTGGCGCAATTTGGCTCTGATGATAGCGGTACAGATCAGACCGATGACCAGACGCCGGTGGAAACACAGAAAAAAGAAATCACCATCGCGTCTATCGCCACTGCCTCTATCGATGGCACCAGTCATTATTACCTGACGGACACCGATGGAAACAAATACGTAGCATCGGTAAAAGTGAGCCAGAACACCATTCCCTTCTGGAAGGCCGGGGATAAGGTGACCATCGGCTACACCAAGGAATCCGACGTGACCGAGATCACCACTGTGTACTGATCTGCCGGCCCGCCAAGTGCGCCTTTCTAAAGAGAGTACTCATTTTTCCGACATAAAATGAAAACGCAAGAACAAACAAAAAGCCCTGTTGGAAGAAAAATTTTCTCCGACAGGGCTTTTAACATTTTGTCCGGTATGTGTTCCGGCCTTTTTAGGCGAAAATCTTCTGTACACAGCTTTTATCTTAGTCAGCATCCATCCAGTTTCTCCTGCAGTATGATTTTCACCTTGTCCAGGTCCGGGCTGCAAAGCAGAGGCAGCAGTTCCACCAGCTGTTCCCCCTCCATATCCCACCATTTTAGCCGGAGCAAAAGCTGGATCAGATCATCCTCAAACCGCTTTTTAATAGGACGGGCCGGATTACCTCCCACTAAGGTGTATGGCTCCACATCCCGTGTTACCACCGCATAGGCCGCGACAATGGCTCCGTCTGCAATCTTAACCCCTGGCATAATGACACTTTCCCGTCCGATCCATACATCGTTGCCGATCACCGTATCCCCTTTGAAGGGAAGCTCAGAAAGATGATCGGGCGTTTTTTCCTGCCAAAGCCCACCGAACACATGAAACGGATAGGTGGTAACGCTGTTCATCCGATGATTGGCCGGTCCCATAATAAAGGTAGCACCCGACGCAATACAGCAAAATTTGCCGATAATCAGCCGGTCGCCAAATTCTGGATAGTTAAACAACACGTTATTTTTTTCAAAACCCGCAGGATCGATGGGGTCATCGTAATAGGTATACTCCCCCACCTGAAATATTAGGCGCTGTGATCGCATTTTTTAAAAAACAGGATGTTTTGTACTCGTTGGGAAACAGGACATTGGGATCGGGAATTCGACTCATGAGAAAGGATCTCCTTTGATTCACGAATGCATAGGCCCCGCCACCTGACGGTGAAGGCGGCGGTACTCCCGCGGGCTGACGCCGCATACCTTTCGAAAAGCCCGATTAAAGGTCGCCTGGCTTTCAAATCCGCATTCGTAAATAATTTCGGTAATGGGTTTGTCGGTGGAACTCAGCAGATTCTGCGCTACGCTAATCCGCACTGAATTGAGATGATCGTTAAAGTTCATATGCAGCTGATCGGAGAAAATACGGGACAGACGATACTTGCCCACCCCCAGTTCTTCGGCCAAATCTTCCAAAGAAAAGGCCTTTTGATAGTTCTGGATGATATAGGCGCTTACTTTGTAGGCCAGATCGTCAAACGAAGTTTCCGCGCTGTGTTTAAGTTGCAGATGGGGCCAAAGCAGGGCCAGCATAAGTTGCAGATAAGCCCGGCAGACCGGCAGGCAGGGAGAATCCAATGCATTTTGCTGCAATAGGCGGCGTATCCCCTGCGGAATCTCAGGCGGGACCTCGTTTGCAGAAAGGAAGGGATGGTCGGGCCGGTAGAGGGTAAGGTCATCGGCGTATTCCCCCGCCAGGGAGGTTTGCATTCCCACCAGCAGAATATCGTCCACGATCATATCCCGAACAGACGTGACTTCGGGTGGAGTATCATAACAATGAGCACAGTTGGGGAAAATCACCGCCAACTCCCCCTCCTGCAAGGTACGGGTCTGCTCGTCCACGGTCACATTAAGCCGGCCGCTTGCCACATAGACAAATTCAATGGTAGCCTGCAGATGAAGCGGATAATTCAACCGGTTGCAACGGAACCCGAACAATTCGTCCCGCCGGGTTTCATAAATGGGGATCACAGTCATCCCCTCCTTATGGCGTTCTTTGCGTTTATGATAATATAATCCAGCCGTTTCTGTCAACACACGTTTTGGGAAGATTCACAAGTTTATCGTCGATTCCCCCTTGCTATCCGTTTATTTTTGCTTTATACTGGAAGCTGATTTTGTTTTTCCCTTTAAGGAGGCAGACCATGCAACTTGTCCTTTTGATCCTGTCCGTCCTTTCCCTTTGCCTGTCTGCACTGCTCCTGTGGCGGCTGCTGCTTGTGGAACGGCGGCAAAACAGCCAGCAAGATGATACCCGCTGGCAGCAGCTTCAGGATTCCATCCAGCAACAGCAGCGGCTGGCCCGGCAGGAGCAGGCCGATTCCCTGGAGCGTTCCATGAAAACGCTGGGTGACATGCTGGCCGCCAACCAGCGCAGCAGCAGCGAATGGCAAGCCGAGCGGATCGGTTCACTCGACCGCAACATCACCGAAAAGCAGCAGGCCATGAACCAGTCGGTGGTGGCACTGGTAAGCCAGCTGGAAACCCGCTTCAAGACCTTTGAAACCACCAACGAACAAAAGCTGGACGCCATGCGCCAAACCATTTCCCAAAGCCTGCAGTACATGCAGGAGGACAACAACAAACGGCTGGATAACATCCGCCAGACGGTGGATGAAAAGCTGCAAAAGACTCTTGAAGATAAGATGACCCAGTCTTTCCAGCTGGTAAACGAACGACTGGAGCAGGTCTACAAAGGCCTGGGAGAAATGCAGAGCCTGGCTGTGGGGGTGGGAGACCTCAAGAAGGTCTTGTCCAATGTCAAAACCCGTGGAATTTTGGGGGAGATCCAGCTCGGTGCCATTTTGGAGGAGATCCTCTCCCCCGAACAATATGAAACCAACGTAGCCACCATACCCGGTAGCAAAAACGTGGTGGAATACGCGGTCAAGCTCCCCGGTGACGACGGCCAGCCGGTGTATCTTCCCATCGACTCCAAATTCCCCGGCGATTCCTATGCCGCTCTGCAGGATGCTTACGAAACTGGATCGGCCGAAGCGGTACAGGCGGCGTTTTCCACCCTTTCCGCCCGTATCAAGAGTTTTGCCAAGGATATTCACGACAAATACATCGAACCGCCCTATACCACTGAGTTTGGCATCATGTTCCTGCCCTTTGAAGGGCTGTACGCCGAGGTGGTCAACCGCGGACTGGTGGAAGTGCTGCAGAGGGACTACCGGGTCAACATCGCCGGTCCCAGCACTATGGCCGCTCTGCTCAACAGCTTGCAGATGGGCTTCCGCACCGTCGCCATTCAAAAGCGCAGCAGCGAAGTGTGGACCATTTTGGGAGCGGTAAAATCCGAATTTGATAAATTCGGGGATATTCTTAAAGCCACCCAAACCCGGCTCAACCAGGCCGGCGCGGAGCTGGACAAGCTGGTGGGGGTGCGCACCCGTGCCATCCAGCGTAAGCTGCGGGATGTGGAAAAGCTGGATTCTCCCCAAGCCTCCCGCCTGCTGGAAACCGACTCGCTTGGCGACAACGCCCCGGAGGAATCCGGCAACTGATTGGTAAAAAGGCCTACCCGGCCAATCCATACATAAAGGAGAATATGCCATGAAACAAATCACCTGGTACACCACCCGCGAACAAGCTCCCTGGCAGCAGCAGGATTACTGCCCAACCACAGGAGAAGCCGATTCCTCCCTGGCGGCGGACGGACGCACCGACCAATCCATTTTAGGCTTCGGCGGCTGCTTCAACGAACTGGGAGGGGTAGCCTTGCAAAAGCTGTCCCAAGCGGACCAGGACGCGGTAATGGACCTGCTGTTTGCTCCGGCGGCGGACGGCCTGCGGCTCAACTTCAACCGTATGTCCATCGGTGCGAGCGACTACGGCTCCAAATGGTACAGCTATAACGAAACCGAAGGCGACTATGCGATGGAGCACTTCTCCATTGACGGCGACCGTCCCTATATGCTCCCTTACATCAAGGATGCATACAAGCGAAACGGGGACATGCAGCTTTTCGGTTCTCCCTGGAGCCCTCCCACCTGGATGAAATTCCCGCCGGTCTATAATTTCGGGCGGTTGATTTGGACAAAGGAAAATCTGGATGCTTATGCTCTGTACTTTGCCAAATATGTGCAGGCCTATGCTGCCGAGGGGATCAAAATCAACCAGATTCATATCCAAAACGAGCCTTTTTCGGATCACAAGTTCCCTTCCTGCCTGTGGAGCGGTGAACAGTTCCGGGAATTTATCGCCGACTACATCGGTCCCCTGTTTGAAAAGATGGGGCTGGATACCGACATATATCTCGGTACCCTCAATGCGGACGAAAAGACTTATAATGATTACGCCAACCGCATTTTCCACGACCGGAAGGCCAGCCACTACTGCAAGGGCGTCAGCTACCAGTGGGCGGGCAAGTATTGCCTGCCCCAGACCCACGAGAGTTTCCCGGACAAGGTCCTGATCCAGTCGGAAAACGAATGCGGCAACGGCAACAATGACTGGGAATACGCCAAATACATTTACGGACTGTTCCGCCATTACCTCACCAACGGCGTGTCCGCTTATGTTTACTGGAACATGATTCTGGAACAGGGCGGCATGAGCAGCTGGGGCTGGCATCAGAATTCCATGGTGGTAGTGGACGGCGGCCGGTACACTCTGGCCCCCGAATTTTACGTGATGAAACACTTTTCCCGTTATATCCAAAAGGGAGCGCAGCGGCTTTGCCTGACCGGACACTGGACCGGCACCTCGGTCGCTTTCCGCAACCCGGATGGGTCGGTGGTGCTCGTCACCCAGAACCCCTTCCCCGAAAGCCAGAAAGTGACTTTCTCGCTGGAAGGCGAAGAATATGCGTTTGAATTGGCCCCCGATTCCATCAATACAATGGTTCTGCAATAATCCAACAGAAAGAAGGAGATTTTTATGGCTTACGACGCCAGAGGCGACCGGTACCAAAACATGAAGTACAACCGCGTGGGAAAAAGCGGGCTCAAGCTCCCCGCCATTTCCCTGGGACTCTGGCAGAATTTCGGCAGCGTAAACGTGTTTGAAAATTGCCGCCGGATTCTGTTGCGCGCATTTGACCTGGGTATCACCCATTTCGATCTGGCCAACAACTATGGCCCGGCGGGCGGATCGGCGGAAGAAACGCTGGGCCGTGTGCTGAAAAACGACCTGGCTCCCTACCGCGACGAGCTGATCCTGTCCACCAAAGCGGGGTATAACATGTGGCCGGGACCTTACGGTGAGTGGGGCAGCCGCAAGCATGTGCTGGCCTCCCTGGACCAATCCCTCAAACGCATGGGGGTGGACTATGTGGACATTTTCTATTCCCATCGCTATGACCCCGACACTCCGCTGGAAGAAACCATGGGGGCTCTGGCCACTGCTGTGCAGCAGGGCAAGGCGCTGTATGTGGGCATTTCCAACTACCAACCGGAACAGACCCGGCAGGCAGTGGAGATTCTGCGGGAAATGGGTGTGCGTTGTCTGATCCACCAGCCCTGCTATAATATGATGGACCGTTGGATCGAAAACGGTTTGCAGGATGTGCTGGATGAATACGGCATGGGATCCATCGCCTTTTCGCCGCTGGCTCAGGGCCGCCTGACCGACCGGTATCTCAACGGGGTACCGCAGGGTTCCCGCGCCACCCGCGACCAGGGACTGCGCAACACCATCGACGACAAACAGCTGGCCATGATCGGCCGTCTCAACGATATCGCGGCTTCCCGTGGCCAAACGCTGGCCCAGATGGCGTTAGCCTGGGTGTTGCGGGGAGGCCGGGTGACCTCGGCTTTGATCGGCGCTTCCAGCGTGGAACAGCTCGAAAGCAATTTGGGGGCGCTGAACAATCTGGAGTTCACTTCCGACGAGCTGGCCGCCATCGACCGGGCCATGCAGGGTTAATGGCTATTCTCCCGGTTTTCCCGTATGGCATTCTGAACGTATAAAGGCAAAAATCCCGCCAAGCGCAAGGGGTTCTCCCCTACGTTTGGCGGGATTTTGTATTTCCTTATTCTGTAGGAAAGAGCAAGCATACAGCATGGGCGGCAATCCCTTCCTTGCGCCCGGTAAAGCCCAATCCTTCCTCTGTGGTGGCTTTGAGATTCACCTGCTGTTCCTGCAGCCCACACAAAGCCGCAATCTTCTCTCTCATGTTCGGAATGTATGGTTTTAACTTGGGCTCCTGCGCCAAGACCGTGGCGTCTATGTTGCCGATACGGTATCCCTTTTTCTTTACCATATCCACTACCTGTTGCAGCAAAAAGCCGCTGTCTGCATCCCGGTAGCGCTCATCGGTGTCGGGGAACCATCCACCGATGTCCCCCAAAGTGGCCGCCCCCAGCAAGGCGTCGGCTATGGCGTGCAGCAGCACATCTGCGTCCGAATGCCCCAGCAATCCCTTTTCATAGGGGATCTCCATTCCGCCAAGTATCAGTTTGCGTCCGGCCACAAGCCGGTGAACGTCGTATCCGTGACCAATCCGCATGGCGGCTTCCTCCCCCTTTTTAAGCAACGCTCTGGCGGCCGGAATATCCTCTGGCGTGGTGATTTTGATATTGCGGTAATCCCCTTCACATAACGCCACCGGATGCCCGGCTTGTTCCATCAGCTGGCAATCGTCGGTTACATCCCATCCCTGCTCCCCAGCAGCCTGCAGCGCATCTTCGTACAGGTCCCGTCGGAAAATCTGAGGGGTTTGGACGCTCCATAAGGTGCGGCGGTCGGGTGTTCGCTGTACCCAGCCCTGTTCGTCCGCTATCTTTATGGTGTCCTTTACCCGTACGGCTGCGGCAGCGGCACCGGTTTGGGCCGCGCGGTGAAACACCCGCTCAGTCAAGTCAGCGCTGGCAAAGGGGCGGGCGCCGTCGTGTATGGCCACATATCCGTATTCCGGCGGCAGAACTGCCACCCCTGCCGCCACAGACTGCTGGCGGGTATCCCCTCCCTCCACCACAGCGGTGATTTTGGTAATCCCCAGTTGGCGGCAAAGCTTTTGTACCGGCAAAACATCCACCCCGCGCACCACCGCCACGATCGCCTCCACACATGGAGTCTGTTCCATGGCACACAGCGTGTGTCCTATTACCGGGATACCGGCCAAAGATATCCACTGTTTGGCTTGTCCCATCCGGGTAGACTGTCCGGCCGCTACGATCACCACAGCCAGTTTTTCCCTTGTTTCCCAATTTTCGTGCATACATGGTCCTTTCCGGCAAAAAGCACCTGCCCAGTTCGCAGGTGCTTTTCCTTTACTCATTCAAACAACCACAGCGCCGCCGTCACAGCCCGCGGGTAATAGCAGCCACCAATTACCTGCCGTTTGTTGACCAGAATCTGATCGGATATGGTGGTAGCCCTGGCGTACACCTGACACCATGCGGTGAGCTCCTGCAATATGCCATCCCGGTCGATTTCAACCCCCAGAACTCGTTTGAGAACATACAAGCACAAAATCACCTTGGAAGTCCAGGAGTTATGGCTGGTGCTGCTGAGCATCAACCCGCCGGTATCCGGATCAATGCAGTTGCCCCGGATAAGGCAGGTTTCGGCATGCTGTCTCAGCATATCCCGCGTTTCATCCGTCAGCTTGCGGTCAAGTCCTAAAAAGTGCAGCATTCCCAGCGGCTCTATTGCCGCCAGCACCATGCTCTCCACCGGCGTGTACACATTTGCTTTCAGGCAATGCCGCGTTTCGTCCCAAAACAGATGCAGGGCATCTTCTGCTTTTTGCCGCATCAAGACGGCCCGCGCCGCTTCGCCTTCCTGCCCGTTTTGCCGGAAGACCTCCTCCAGCATAACCAATGCGGCGATGGTTTTCACGTGGACATATACGCTGCCGCGAGCATCCATAAGAGAATGGTCCAGCGCATCATAGGTGGTGCTTTCGCTCCCCTTCGGGCCACAGCGGGTGCTTTGCGCTTTCAGGATGCCATTGCGCCGATTAGGATCGGGATCATCCCGGTTTTCCAGGCTTTCCAGCAGTTCGCCGGCAATTTGGGCCTGTCTGCTCAGCCAGTCCCCGTCGCCGGTATACAGGCCGTAGGCGGATAGTGCATAGATCCCATTGAGCAATTCTTCGGTGGTCATGTACAGGTAGCATCCATCCCGCGGAGTGGTTTCCCGTTCGTATCCGCTATAGCCGGGAGGAGAGTAAGTAAAATAATTTCCCATATCATGGGTAAAACTCAAGCCACCCGGGAATTCCCGGTCCAGATATTCCCGGAACCGCACCATATCCCGGTAAGCATAGCGGCGGATATACAACTCCATGATGTTGCGCACCACCCAGGGGTTGCGGTCCAGCTCCCAGGCCAGATGATCGGCCGCCAGATCCATTGTATTGCGCCAGACATAAGCGCCTTCCCCTACGTTGTAATACACCGCTCCCGCCGCATCTGTGAGCAGTTGAGTAGAGGCATCATACCCCCGCACCGCCTGTGCGAACAGCGGGTAGACCCAATCATCCTTTATCCGGGCAGAAAAACGGCGATCCTCTTCCCGGCAGTCGGTTCTCACATCGTCCGCACGGGACAACAGATACCGGCACACCGCTGCAGCCGAATTAAAATAGCGGGTATAGTAATACCGGGTATCGATACCGTTGCTCCCTGCGCCTTCTTTATAAAAGCCAAAAGCAGCCGTCAGGGTAACCGTTTCTCCCGGTGCAGCCTGGATGCACAAGGCGCCCGGCCCGGTCTGGTGCAACAATCGCCGGCCCTCCCGCAACTGACTTTCCATATCGTGGCCGCGCAGGGTAAACACCCCGCCGCCTGCGGCCGCAGCCAGCATCCAGTCGTTGCGGTATCCAAGGCCGGACAAACCTTCCACCCCGGCGGTGTCCACCGTATAGATCCGTCCGTGCTCTTTCCATCCGATCCCCAAAAATCCGGTAGCAGGTGTATCCCCGGCGGTGTTGTCGACGGTCAGTTCCATCAGGATACCGGGACAGCAGGAAAGCGGGGTGATGTCACCGGTTTGCGGATCGTTCAGTGGATAGTGCGGGGTATAGACCCGCAGGGTGACGTTTTCTGCCTGAAAGGTGTCGGTACACACCTCCAGAGTTCTGTGTATCTCCCCTGTGCGGAAATAATTCCATCCGCTGGCCGATTTTACGGGAGGGGTTTCCTTGTTTCCTTCGGCCAGCACATCCACGTCCGCATCATCCGTTTTATGGGCTGCGGCAAGAAAGGGAAAGGCCGACAGGATTCCGTTCTGGGCCACTCCGGCGTAAAAATCCGCCGAGTCGGATACCATAGGCGATTCTAGGTCAATGCTGACGCCCATTCCTTCTGCGCCAAAGGTAAAACTGGCCCATCCCCCCACCGGGGCGTGATGAGTCATAAACAGCGGAGTCTGCTGGCTGTTCATCGCCTATTCTCCCCTTACACCTGCACAAATCCGATTTTCTTCATAACCTTACGCAGGGTGCGGTCGGCAACATACGAGGCTTTTTCCGCGCCCTGCTTCATCAGAGCTTCCAGCTGCCCTTTGTCCTTCATCAGTTCATCAAAGCGCTGCTGGATGGGTGTGATCTCCTGTATGACGGCTTGGGCAACCGCCACTTTAAAATCGCCGTAGCCCTTGCCCTCGAATTCCTGTTCAATGGCATCCATCGTTTTTCCGGTTACAGCGGAGTAAATGTCCATCAAATTGCTCACGCCCGGCTTTTGCGGGTCATGGTACACCCGCGCCTCGCTGTCGGTAACCGCCCGCTTGAATTTACGCAGAATGGTATCCGCATCGTCCTTTAACGAAATAAACCCGTTCTGGTTTTCATCGGACTTGGACATCTTTTTAGTGGGGTCCTGCAACGAGCAGACCCGCGCACCGGATTTCATAATATACGGCTCGGGGACGGTAAAAACATCCCCATACAGGCCGTTGAAACGTTCCGCAATGTTGCGGGTGAGTTCGCAATGCTGTTTCTGATCCGCTCCCACCGGGACGTAATCCGGCTGGTAGAGCAAAATGTCCGCCGCCATCAGGGCCGGATAGGCAAACAGGCCAAGATTGATGTTGTCGGCGTGTTTTTGTGCCTTGTCCTTAAACTGGGTCATGCGGGACAACTCGCCGAACTGCGTATAGCACGACAACAGCCAGGAAAGCTGCGCATGGGCCGGCACCTGCGACTGGACAAACACCAGGTGTTTGTCCGGGTCCAGACCCAACGCCAACAGCAGGGCATACATCTCCATAATCTGGCGGCGGAGTTTGGCCGGCTCCTGCCGCACGGTGATGGCGTGCAGGTCGGCCACCGCAAACGCGCAATCGAATTCCTCCTGCATGGCCACCCAGTTGCGCAGAGCCCCCAGATAATTTCCCAGGGTGGGGATGCCGGTGGGTTGAATGCAGCTGAGCGCCCGCTTACGGCGGGGAGCTTGGGTAGACGTGGTTTCGGGCATAACGTTCTTCCTCTCTTTTTAGCGTACAACATAGGAGCGGGCAAATTTCCCCAGCCGTTCCAGACCTTTTTCCATATCCGCATCGGTGGGGGTGGAGAAATTGATGCGGAACGACTGGCACGGGTCACTTTCATTGACCAGGAAAGCATTGCCGGGCACAACCGCCACCTTGTGCTCTTTTACCGCTTTGGTACAAAATTCCGGCATATTAACGCCGTTGGGCAAATCGCACCACATAAACAGGCCGCCCTGGATGGGATGATAGGTAATCCCCGCCGGCACCAGATACGTATCCAGCAGATTTGTCATCAGCTGTGCTTTGTGCCGGTAGATATCACACAAGCCCTTTAAATGCGCTTCGTAATCGTACCGGGTCATAAAGGCTTCGCAGACCATCTGAGACCAGATGTTGGTGTGGACATCCTCCCCCTGCTTGACCACGATCATCTTTTGCAGCAGTGTTTTGGGAGCAATGGCATACCCTACCCGCATACCGGGCGAAAGCACTTTGGAAAAGCTGCCCACATACATCACGATACCGTCTTCATCCAGCGATTTAATGGCCGGCACATGCTCTCCCTCATACCGCAGATCGCCGTAAGGGTTGTCTTCCACGATCAGCACACCGTATTGTTTGGCCAGTGCATAAAGCTGACGGCGCTTCTCCATACTCATGGTGATGCCGGAAGGATTTTGAAAATTGGGAATGGTATAGATGAATTTGGTGCGGGGATTGGCCTTGAGAGCCGCCTCCAGCTTTTCCATATTCATGCCGTCCTCTTCCATTTCCACGCCGACCAGGCGGGCGCTGAGAGCCCGGAAGGAATTCAGTGAACCGATAAAGCTGGGAGCCTCGCTGATCACCACGTCGCCGTCGTCGCACAGCACTTTAGCCACCATTTCCATTGCCTGCTGCGCACCGGAGGTAATGAGGATATCGTCAAAATCCCGACCGATGTGATGCTTTTGCTGCATATAGGTTGTCAAATGAGCCCGCAGCGGCGGATATCCTTCCGTTACGCTGTACTGCAAGGCTGTGATGGGCTCTTCCTCAAAAATACGGACCGAGATTTCCTGCACCGCCTTTATCGGGAAGGCCTCGGGAGCCGGATTGCCAGCGGACAACGAAACAACTTCCGGGTCCGCCGCATACTTTAAAATTTCGCGGATAGCGGAGGGATTAAGCCCCTGCACCCGTTTGGCAAACGAAAATTCCATGATAAGCACCTCGAATTACGAAAAATCTCTTATTATATTAGCATAGTTTGATTGACATTTTCAACCAGAAAATGTAAAATTACAAGGATAAAAAGAAATTTACCTGCAAAGGATGAGAGAGACATGGCAACTTGGCAGCAGCTGGCCGACCGGATGTTTCCCGATACAGGCCGCACACCGGAGGATTACGAATCCCTTTATCCTCCCCGTTCCTTAAAGGAAGGCGCCCGCGTGACCCGTATCGCCCCCAGCCCCACCGGCTATCTGCATCTGGGGGTGCTGTTCACCGCTACCATCAACCGTCTCACCGCTTCCTCCACCGGCGGCGTGTTTTACTTCCGCCTGGAGGACACCGACAAAAAACGGGAAGTGGACGGTGGTGCCCAGGACATTCTGCAGGGTCTGTCTGATTACGGCCTGACCATTGACGAAGGGATCATCGCCCCCGGCGAAGTCAGGGGAGATTACGGCCCCTATCAGCAAAGCCTGCGGGCGGATATTTACCATGCATACGTCAAATCGCTGGTAGCACAGGGGCTGGCTTACCCCTGCTTTTGCACGCCGGACGAGCTGTCCGCCCTGCGCGCCCGGCAGGAAGCCGGCAAACAGCGCACCGGTTATTATGGCCCCTGGGCGGCCTGCCGCAACCTGTCCCCCGACCAAGCTTTGGAAAAAATAGAGCAGGGGATCCCTTATGTGGTGCGGCTTCGCTCCCCGGGCGATGAAAGCCGCCGCGTGAAGTTCGACGATCTCATCAAAGGCCGCATTGAAATGCCGGAAAACGACCAGGACATTGTGCTGCTCAAGACCGACGGCATCCCCACCTACCACTTTGCCCATGCTGTGGACGATCATCTTATGCGCACCACCCATGTCATCCGAGGGGACGAATGGATCGCTTCGGTGCCGGTTCATTTGCAACTGTTCCAGATGTTGGGGTTCAAGCCACCCAAATACGCCCATGTCAGCCCCATCATGAAGGAGGAGGACGGCGGCAAACGCAAACTCTCCAAACGGAAAGATCCCGAAGCGGCGGTCCACTACTATGCGGCGCAGGGATATCCGGCCGATAGTGTGATGGAATATCTGCTCACCATTGCCAACAGTGACTTTGAGGAATGGCGGCGGTGCAATCCGGATGCTCCCAGATCCGATTTTCCTTTCAATCTGAAAAAAATGAGCGCATCCGGCGCCCTGTTTGACCTGAACAAGCTCAACGATGTGAGCAAAAACGTGATTTCCCGTATGGGTGCAGACAGGGTAACCCAGCTGGTCCTGAAATGGGCCGAGACGAATGATCCCGCTTTCTATGCACAACTTAACCGCGACTGCGATTTTGCCCGCGGCATTTTTGCCATCGACCGCGGCGGCAACAAGCCTCGTAAGGATCTGGCCAAATGGAGCGATGCGCCGGAATATGCCGCTTACTTTTTTGAGGACAGCTTTCAGCCGGAGTACACGTTGCCGGACAATATCGCCCCGCAGGATGCCGCAGCGGTGCTCACCGCTTATAAGGGCGTATACGATCCCAGCCAGGATAAACAGGAGTGGTTCCAGACCATCAAAGATCTGTGCCCGGCCCTGGGCTTCTGCCCGGAGGTCAAGGAATATAAGAAAAATCCCGAGGGCTACAAGGGCCATGCCGGCGATGTCAGCACCGTGATCCGCATCGCCGTCACCGGGCGGCGCAATACGCCGGATCTGTGCGCTATCATGCAGCTTTTGGGACAGGATACAGTCACCAAACGACTGGACGCAGCCATTGCGGCGTGGTCATAAAAACAGGAGGAATGAAGATTATGGCGGATGAGAGAAAAGATTTGCCGGAGGTTGTCTCCAGCAATTTTATACACGATATTATCGATGAAGAGATCGCACCGGGCGGGCGTTGTTATGGGCAGACCATCCAGACGCGCTTCCCCCCCGAACCGAACGGCTATCTGCACATTGGCCATGCCAAGGCCTTTTGCATTGACTTTGGCACAGCCGAAAAATATGGCGGCAAATGCCACCTGCGGATGGACGATACCAATCCCGACAAAGAGGATGTGGAATATGTCGAAGCCATCCAGGAGGATATCCACTGGCTGGGATTCGACTGGGGCGACGATTTCTTCTACGCTTCGGATTACTTTGACAAAATGTACGAACTGGCCGTGGGGCTGATCCGCAAAGGATTGGCTTATGTGTGTGAGCTCTCCCCCGACCAGATGCGGGAAAACCGCGGAGATCTTACCCATCCGGCAGTCAGCCCCTATCGTGACCGGCCGGTAGAGGAAAGTCTGGACCTGTTTGCCCGGATGAAGGCGGGCGAATTTGCCGACGGAGCCATGACGCTGCGGGCCAAAATCGACCTGAACAGCGGCAATTTCAACATGCGCGATCCGGTCATCTACCGCATCAATCACGCCCATCATCACCGTCAGGGGGACAAATGGTGCATTTATCCCATGTACGATTTTGCCCATCCCATCGAGGATGCGCTTGAGGGGATCACCCATTCCCTGTGCTCGCTGGAATTTGAGGATCACCGGCCTCTGTACAACTGGGTGGTGGAAAATGTGGACCTGCCCGCCAAGCCGCGCCAGATCGAATTTGCCCGGCTCAACATGAATTACACCGTTATGTCCAAGCGCAAGCTCCGCCGGCTGGTGGAAGACGGCGTGGTATCCGGCTGGGACGATCCGCGCATGCCCACCCTGCGCGGCCTGCGCCGCAGAGGATACACACCGGCCTCTATCCGGGACTTTATCGACCGGGTTGGAGTGGCCAAAACGGCCAGCACGGTGGAGGTCGCCCTTTTAGAGCATTGCCTGCGGGAGGATCTTAACACCCATGCGCTGCGGGCCATGGCGGTGCTGCGTCCGGTCAAGCTGACCATCACCAATTATCCGGAGGACAAGACCGAAACCTTTGAAGTGGAAAACCATCCCGGCGATCCGTCTCTGGGCTGCCGTCCGGTGTCCTTTTCCAAACACCTGTGGATCGAGGACTCCGATTTCATGGAGGAACCGGTAAAAGGATATTTCCGGTTGTTCCCCGGCAACGAGGTAAGGCTCAAATCCGCTTATGTTGTGAAATGCACCGGTTGTGTGAAGGACGCCGGGGGGCATGTCGTGGAGGTGCTGGCCGAATACGATCCCGAAACCCGTGGCGGCAACACACCGGACGGCCGCAAGGTGAAAGGGACCATCCACTGGGTGGATAGCCGCACGGCAATACAAGCAGAAGTGCGGCTCTACTCTTCCCTGTTCCGCGATCCCGACCCGGAAGCCGGCGACAAGGATTTCCTCACCTGCCTGAATCCGGATTCTCTGGAAGTGCTGACCGACTGCCGTCTGGAAGCCTCCCTGGCCGGAGCGGCGGCTCCCGCCGCTTACCAGTTTATGCGGCTCGGTTATTTTTGCGTGGACAACGTGGACAGCAAGCCGGATCATCCGGTCTTTAACCGCTCCGTTTCTCTCAAAGACAGCTTTAAAAAATAAAGTTCCGCATAATCCGCGCGGCCGGTCCATAGGACCGGCCGCCTTTCATTGATTTTGGAAACCACCGGCTCTGCCGGTGGAGATGCCCCGTAAAAAGCTTTAAGCTTCAAGCATCGAGCGAAGCGAGCTGCTAACAGCGACCTCCCAAAAATAGGAGAAAGCTTTCGTTAGGACAGCAAATCGTCCGTTTGCGGGCTATGGGGCAAGTGATGCAAGAGATAAAATATTCCGTGCGTCTTGAGATTATTGGCCGGTAATAAGTCCTTATAGCCTACGGCTTTGCCTGGGGCCCTGACTTATCTTTTTTACAACAGGTGATAATGCGGGATGATGTCCTCATAAACGCCCTTCTTATTCAAAAAGCCCCCGGGAATGGTGCCCAGTGGCACAAACCCCAGTTTTTTGTACAGATGAAGGGCGGCACGGTTGCTTTTCACCACCGCGTTGAACTGCAAAATGCGAAACCCACATGCCTTTCCCTGCTGCAAACAGTGTTTTACAAGCGCCTCTCCGATATGCTGGCCGCGCCGGCTGGCTTTCACTGCATAGCTGGCGTTGCAAATATGGCCGCAGCGTCCCACGTTGTTGGGGTGCATAATATACAGGCCTACGATCTCCCCTTCGTCTGAATCATAGGCGATGCCGGTGAAGGACTGTTCAGCAAAAAAAGCAGTTCCACTCTCTCCGGTCAACAAATCGGTCTGTGGGAAGGCCATTCCCTCTTCCACAACCTCGTTCCAGATGGAAATGGCGGCAGGGATGTCCTCTTTTGTATAGGGACGTATTTGAATCGGCATAGTCCGGCTCCTTTGTTTGATATTCAAATTGTCATCCAATTTTAAAATATGGGTTGACAATCTTTCCCTGTCTATAGTATACTCCTTTTGCAACTTTTTGAAAAGAGGGTGTATGTATGGCGGGCACAACCGCAAAGCCACAAGCCGGCAAACGAATTCTTGCTATGACGTACATCGCCATGTTTGCTGCACTGATCGCCATTTGCTCGTGGATATCCATTCCCACCACCATTCCGTTTACCCTGCAGACCTTGGGTGTGTTCTGCGCAGTCGGTCTGCTGGGAGGAAAGCGCGGCACTCTGGCTGTATTGGTATATATTCTGTTGGGGGCTGTCGGAGTACCGGTGTTCTCCGGCTTTTCCGGCGGATTGGGCGTTTTGATGGGCACCACAGGCGGGTATATCGTTGGGTTTATCTTTTCGGCGCTGGCGTATTGGCTTATTACCGGACTTTTGGGTAAAAAGTGGTGGGGAATGCTGCTGGGAATGGTGATCGGTTTGCTGGTATGTTACGCCTTCGGCACCGTCTGGTACATGGTTGTGTACGCACAGCAGACAGCCGCCATCGGCGTGGCCACTGCACTGGGTTGGTGCGTGGTTCCTTTTATCCTGCCCGACCTGGCTAAAATCGCCATCGCCATGCTGCTCTGCCAAACCATACCGCGCCATGTCCGTATATTCGATTAGGCCGCATCATCTGCTGTGTCTCTCCTTTTTTGAAGGGAAGGGATACAGCCCGGCATTTACGGCCAATATGGCAAATATTTTGCGCGGACTGCAACAAGGCGGCTTGGCCGTCATTGTGGAGGGCGCCGATGTCCTGTGCCACCATTGTCCCCATCATCAAGACGGAATCTGTGACACGCAGGACAAAGTACAGCGATACGACAAAAGCGTGTCGGCCCGCTGCGGGTTTCAGCCGGGACAGATCTATCCGTGGGAGGAATTGTCCCGCCGAACAGCAACCTGCATCATCCACCCCGGGGAACTGGCTTGCGTTTGTGGAGACTGTGAATGGTTTACTCTTTGCAGCGGGAAGATAAAATAATCGAATACATCCCCTGACAGCGTTGCCGTCGGGGGATGCGTTTTATATTTGAGAGACTTCTTTCTTCAGCAGCGGCAGGCAAACAAGAGGACTTCTCAAGCGTATTAGTCCGTTCATTTTCCAATATGCAACTGCTCTCCCGCCATATCTCACCTTATGATTTGAGGCGCAGAGTGATCTCGCCGCTGCGCAAGACAACGGTGGAGCCGTCACTCTGCTGAACTTCCAATCCACCGTCGTCACGGATGGAAACAGCTCTCCCTATCTGTCTCTTATACACATCTGACGCTGCCGACGATAAGGC
>ENA-UALL01000336-UALL01000336.1-human-gut-metagenome-genome-assembly--contig:-NODE-336-length-25515-cov-7.287942_pt1 | contig 25515 bp, 20 predicted proteins | sample MGYA00243699_ERZ654466 | MGnify/ENA primary metagenome ERZ654466 (study PRJEB26926, sample SAMN06164635) | human gut metagenome | biome: ENVO:00009003; feature: ENVO:2100002; material: ENVO:00002003...
ACGAGATGCTCAGGAGTCTCGTGGGCTCGGAGATGTGTATAAGAGACAGGCAGCACCTCTTTGAACTCCGGGGTGTTGAACCTATCCTCGTTATGGGGCCACCAGGTGTGCCAGAACTCCTTCTCACCATGGCCGAAATCCATGCGGAGGTGGCCTACAGTACCCAGTGCCTCGTCCAGCTTTTCTTCGGAATAGAACAGCCCCACCTCATCCAGGGAGGCGGGGCGCAGTACAAACTCACGATTATCCTGGGGGTAGGCCAGATCATGCTCCTCGCAAAACTGCTCCAGCGTCATTTCTTCTCCCAGCAGATAAAATGTGCCGTTGACCCGGCGCGAAGCAGTACCTTCATGCTTTAAAGGGATTGGAGAAAGTACGGTTCCTGCATGATAGTCAGCGGCATGATCCACCAGAGTGGTTCGGGTGCTGGGAGATTTATGTGTCCCCCGCAGGTCATAGCAGTACCACCCATCAGGAATGATATCCCGCTGAATCAGCCAGTTGGTGAACAGCACAGGTTTTCCAAGCAACGCTGCGTGTTGCATGGAGTCTGTCCAGATGTTAATGCTCATTTAATCCCTCCCATATTCACAGTGTTTTCCCACTCGTGCTGGTTCCACAGCGTATCTTGTATCTGCGTACAGGGATTAATGCATCTGCAACCCATCTTGTACTTCAGGGAACGGATCACTGAGCTTTCGGAGCAGGCCAAATTCGGTCCTTCTCACACCATCCTCCCGCATATAAAAGTTGCCCATTGCTTCGAAATCCGTAAAGCCATCGAGGGTAGAGATCAGCTCCTCGTCCGCCCCGATCCGCTCCAACACCTGCTTGCCATATTCCTCCGGATCGTCCGGTACACGCTCGTAGTCATCCAGTTCGATGGAAAACCTCAAAGCCTCCTGGAGCGTTGCCGGCTGTTCCACCTCAAGGACAGAGAGGTATTTCAGCAATGCGCCATCCTCCTGATCCATTATCCGGATATTTTCCGCCAACTCGTCCAATTGCTCCAGTCTCAGATCCATCCCCTGGAGAGGAAGATATTCCCCCAGATAAGGCCGCAGGGCCTCCACCCGAGTGAGTTTCGCCATATTGAGGCTGTCCACTCCCAGAAGTTGTCTGGCGCTCTCCAATTGCTCAAAGGTCGCAGGCAGAGTGATCTGCGCTGTTTCGCTCTGTACACGAACAGGGCAGGGGTTTTCCATCCATATCCGGAAAACGCCGTCCAATCTCTCGTTCTCCAAAAGTTCAGGTGTCTTTTTCTGCACATAATTGCCGCTGGAATATTCTCCTCCATGCTTTTCCCGATATTCAGCCCCCACACGGGCATAATTGATATAGGGCTTGAAGCGATCCGGAAATGGTGTGATCCCTTTGTTCACAAGGTAGATGCCCAATTCTGAATCAGACGACACATTGTTGACGAGCATATACTCATCCAGCCTGTCCGCCACAGTAAGGGCCCCCTCCAAGTTCCAGACACACTCCGCATCCAATGCCCCGGAAAAGATGGCGGCTTTCGCCGGAGAAAGTGCCTCTGTGCGTTCCGCCAGTTTTTGTAGTTTTTGAAACTGCTCCGAATCTTCTACATCCACATCGTACAGGCATCGGTAAAGGACCGGTACATTGCTGCTCACATCCAGGATGGCGGTGGCTGTGGTATCGAGGCTGATTCTGTCCAGGAAGGCAAATGTCTCCCCAATCTCAGCGGGACTGGCGGGCAGTTGCAGACGGACAGTTTCTTCTCCTTTTCCCCGGCTCAGAGTCAACAGAATCATCGTTACATTCCTCCCATCTGAAATTCCTGTTCCCGCTGGTGCTGCTCTGCCGGACCGCCGGCCATCAGCTCCCCCAATGTCAATGTGCCACAGTAGGCCACATATCCTTTCTCCGTGAAGGCTCCTGTTTCCTTCTCCATACGGAGTTTGCCGTAACGCTCATAATCATAGAACTCCTCCAGATTGGGGTCATATTCATAATGGCCGGAGTCCTGGATCATGTATCTGCCATATTCGGCGGGAGTGCGGACTTTGGGTGCAAACTCAAACAGCTCCAGATTTTTGGCCAGTTCGCGTATCTCGCCGGCACACTCCGGCTTGGCCATCTCCATGACCGCCGTCAACTTTTTCTGTTCCAAATCAGACAGTGCAGCGATGGCCGTCGCCATATCATTCAGCGCGAATAGATCCTCCCGTTGTCCCTCCAGGACCTCCTCCACCTCGGATGGAAGCAGACTGTCCTCATACCAGATGCGGGCATCGTGGATGTTAACGCCTGAGCGTGCAATTCCACGCTGGAGCTGTTGCTCGGAGCAGGGCAGGAGCAGCCAAGTGATTTGATCTGTATTTTCCGGCTCCTGCCGGGAGGAAAGCCCTACCGCCAGCAGATTCGGCTGGTAGTGGTAACAGGGGAAGTGGCGGCCGTCATAGAGCTGCTCCAGTTTCATCCCGTTATCATAGACCACGCCATAAGGGGTAATCCTTCCCTCAAGATGATTGAGGATCAGGTCCAGAGCGAACTTGCGGCCATCCAGCCGCTCGAGCTCCTCGATTCTGCAGCCCCCACCCTGCATCGTCATGTAGTGCTGCCGCCCAATGGCGTCCAGGTCGGAGAAGTCTGTGATGACCGTGGCCTGCTGGCAGCAAAAGGTCAGATTGATGAAATCCTTTATATTTGAGACGCCCAATTTGCAGGCCATTCCCTGGAACTGGGCAGCCTCACCGTCATCAAAACTGTCCAGCCGTTTGGCCAGATAGTCCAGCTCATCAAAATTGACCAATGAGCCAACCAGCCTGTTCAGTACGGTATAGAAGCTGTCCAGTTCATCCACCCGGCAATCCTGCCGGAGCGCGTCACCGATTTCCAATGGCTCCAGCAGTTCGATCATGCGGTCATATTTCTCATCGGGGATAGGGAATGGAACCGTAATCTGCCCATATTCCGGGTGCTGAGCGCTGCTCAGTACCGCTTTCAGCACATAGCCCATTCTGGTGCCTCCTTACTCGCATCCATGACCGCCTTTCCATATCTGGCAATCATGGTTGCGTAAATAATATTGTGGAAGTCCAGATCACTCACCAGTTTTGGGTGTGCCAAATCTTCTGCCTCCATGGGTGACTTCAGGTCATACAGCCGTCTGGCGGAATAAAAGATGGGGTAATCCTGTATCGCAAATCCATGGGGTTTGGATACGATGCGGCTGAAATCAATGGAATCGTGTGAAAGAGCGGGGAGCGCCGGTTGCCAGAGTCGCTCCTTTGAGGCGAGAAGATAGAGCGCCGCCAGATAGCCAGGAGGCGCATCATCCCATACCCTGTCCGCAAAGCGGCTTCTGAGGTGGACGGACACTGTGTGCAGGACTGCCTGATCCGGCCCGCTCCAGTGTTCCACAGCCTGAATCCTCTTGTGCAGGCCGGCATGAGGGATGTGTCCGAAATATTCCAGAATCAAATCCAGGTACTCAATCGCGCCGGACTTCAACCGCTCCGCGATATACGGACAGGTGCGGACTTGACAGGATCGGCGGCGGTAATGCAGGCAGTACCGGCAATCCACATCCTCCGGCTTGTAGCAGAAGCGGCTGAGGATCATCATCCCGCCGCCGCGCTTCTGGAAGCCAGGGACGCTCATCATCATATGCTCCAGACCAGCTCGAGGGGTATTCTGAGCGAAATATCTTGTCATGGCACACTCCTTCTTTCAAAACAAAAAAGCGGGAGCTGCTTATGCTGCACAGTGTGTGCAGATGCGGCTCCCGCTTTTTCTGATGTCACATATCAATTTGTGGCTCCTGTGCTTGTCCCTGCTCCAGTCTGTCCGCCAGATCTGGGACAGTGTATTCGATCTTTGTCCTTGCGGTCTGCATGGCTTTGAGGTGTCCATCTTCCAGCTCTGGGCCTTCATCCAGCAGGTAGTCTGTGGCCCGGTAGAGTTCAGTTAGCTCCTCCGGTGAGAAAAGCTGGGTCTTGGAGATCAGCCCGGAGCGGACGGCAAAATCCTGCTTGGCCCCGCAAAAATCTTCATCATAATAATGTCCGTAGCTCACGCCGGTTCTGTTATAGTCCCAGATCCAAGTGACAAACTGATAGCCCCTGCCATTTTCCAACTCCCGGCCAGCCAGCACTGCGCCGCCAAAATCCGCCAGCAGATGGAATTTTTCGCTCAGACCGCTGATATGAAGGGTGGGCGCAGTTTGAACCTCCTCAACATAAGTGTACACTTCATCTGCGGTCTGTGCGACTCTGTGGTACAATTCACTGGCCTCCGGATTATTGCTTCCGGCAGGAAAAAGGAACACATCGTTTCCTGGAGAAACAAAGAGGACAGGCTGACCATGGAGGAAAATCTCCAGCCGCCTATCCTCTACATTGGATGATTCAACTCCGCCTTCTCTCAGGCGCCGGGAAAGTTCTTCAAAAAATTTTTTCAATGGTTAAACCTCATTTCTTTTTTATCTGTTGGGACGACAACAAAAAAGCGGAGATTCTATCATCGAATCTCCGCTTCAATAACTATATTGGTTTTTCTCCGGGGGAAGGGAATCAGGTGTCCGTCCTCTTTGTGTTTTCGTATGGATAGAACAATGACTCACACATTTGGTCTGTGTGAGTCATTGTTTTTGGTGGAGATAAGCGGGATCGAACCGCTGACCTCTTGAATGCCATTCAAGCGCTCTCCCAGCTGAGCTATACCCCCAGATGCAACGTCAACTAATTTATCATATCCAAAAGAAAAAGTCAAGGGCTTTCTGCAGATTTATCCAGAAAATTTTTGCTGACGGTTTTGGTGTGGTATTGAAAAGGCGTTGTGGTGATCGGACAAGGTGGGGAAGGGAGGCGGGGACACAAGACGGGCCCTATGGGACAAAACGGCCGGCCATGCCCGTCCATGGGGAGGGGTGACGCAGGAAAGCAGCGGCTTTGGCCGCCATGCCGGCGCTCAGTGTATTCAAGCAACGCGATATCCGACGAAGAGCGGCACGCTGCTTTTGCACCGTTTTCCCGGCTGGGGTGCCATCACAGCTTTTGCCTGGCCGTATCCAGCAGGCGAACGCAACCGGCATCTTTACCTTTATAATATGAGAAATATGCAGGGAAAAGGGGGATAGAAAATTCTGGAAAATTTTTTTAGAAAACCTCTTGACAAATTTCGATAAATGCGTATACTTATATTTAGAACGAATACAAACTAAAAATAATTAAAAAGGAGGTGCCCATGAGCGTTCAGGAGATCCGTTCTCTGCTTACCCAAAAGGGGCTGCGGCCCACGCAGCAGAGGATTGCGGTGTATGATTTTTTGCTCCGCCATCCCATCCACCCCACGGCGGAAACGATATACCGGGAATTGGGTGGCCAATATCCCAGTTTTTCCCGGGCAACGGTGTACAATTCGCTCAACCGGCTTGCAGATGTGGGACTTGTGAAGGTACTCACCATCGATGCAGAAGAACAGCGGTTTGATGCAACGGTTGCCGACCATGGGCATTTCCAGTGCTCTGCATGCGGCCGTGTTTACGATTTCCCGGTGGATTACGCCGCAGCGCTGGCCGAATTTCCGCAGGAGTTGCAGCTGGGTTCACGCGAATTGTTCTGCACCGGGTTGTGCCCGGACTGCCGCGCAGCGGAAAAATAAATCTTTTGTTTTCCCTTAAATTTTTAATACACAGGAGGAATTGGCTATGAAAAAGTATGTATGTCTGGTTTGCGGGTACGTTCACACGGGTGACAGCGCCCCGGCGGTTTGCCCCATCTGCGGTGCGGATGCATCCAAGTTTAAGGAGATGGGCGACGCGGCTCCGGCTGCTGCCACCGCCGCTGCCCCGGCTGCGGATGACCGCAAATGGGCGGACGAGCACCGCGTGGGTATCGCGGCCGGTCTGGACCCTGAAGTGGTGGAGGGCCTGCGCCAGAACTTTAACGGTGAGTGCTCCGAAGTTGGTATGTACCTGGCTATGAGCCGTCAGGCTGACCGCGAGGGCTATCCGGAGGTTGCCGAGGCTTACAAGCGCATCGCGTTTGAAGAGGCGGAGCACGCCGCGAAATTTGCTGAGTTGCTGGGCGAAGTGGTGACCGCCGATACCAAAACCAACCTGTCCATGCGTGTGGATGCGGAATATGGCGCCACCGAAGGCAAGCTGATGCTGGCCAAACGCGCCAAGGAGCTGGGCTATGATGCCGTGCACGACACGGTGCACGAGATGTGCAAGGACGAAGCACGTCACGGCCGTGCGTTCCTGGGCCTGCTCAACCGGTATTTCAAATAAAATCCCTTTTTCTGCAAAATATGAAGGAGTATGCTACCGTTTTGTGGTGGCATACTCCTTTTTATCTTGACGGGAATATATGACCTAATATAGTGTTTATGGAATTGATTGCGATGTCCGCAGATTTAAAACGGAAGCGGGTGAAATGATAGAAATTTGTCGCTTTATTTTTTTATGACATAGCTATCCTTTGCAGGAAACAAACCACTTTATCAATTCTTTACAGCTTGCACCGCTGCTTTTGAACGTCGAGCAGCTTCAAAAGTAGAACAGATCTTCAAACTTTTTATCCAATGCAATACAGAGAATCAGTGCCAATTTCGCTGTGGGATTGAACTGGCCTGTTTCGATGGAGCTGATCGTGTTCCGAGACACGCCAACCATATCCGCCAGTTGATTCTGTGATAATTTCAATTCCGCCCGTGCTTCTTTAAGGCGATTTTTTAATATCAGCCTATCATCCATATTTTCCACCGCCTTACAAGATCGTGGGAGATACAATCAGACTATAAATGTGGTATCCGGACATTACGGATACAAGTATCGTATAGGCGATTGCTATCGCGAGTTCTCGTTTGCGGTGAAGTTTCCTATATTTCACCCAGTTGATCGTCATGCTTGCGCTGAAAACAAGTGCCCATAGTCCCCAGTTGATGCCTCCGCCGGCAAATATCTGTGTTACGAAAAAGATCGTCGCCAGAGCCATCTGAACTACAACGGCACTTCTACTTGCCTGCTTTAGGACTTCCTGCTCGTATACATCCTTGTTCTTATTTTCAGCTCTGCTTTTTGCTAAAATTTCGTCCCTGTTCATAATGGAAACCTCCAAACGGAATTGCCAAGTTTTCTTGGCGACTTCATTATAGTGTTGCCAAGTACACTTGTCAATAGTTTTTGCCAAGTGTACTTGGATTTTTTGTGCCAATAAAAAACAGTACGAAAGCCCTATAAGGGGCGGTAACCACTTATGAAATTGTGGCTTTTAATTATAAATTTATCATTTTGCCCGGATGTTAAAATGCGTTGCTTGTGGCAACGGGCAATTTCGCGTACAATATCAGCAGAAACCAAACGAAAGAAGGTCACCCCCAATGCTCAATGAAAATATTAAAGCAATCCGAAAATCAAAAGGGCTTTCGCAGCAAGAGCTTGCGGTCAAGCTGAATGTGGTGCGCCAAACCATTTCTAAATGGGAGCAAGGATTGTCAGTCCCCGATTCGGATATGCTGATTTCCCTGTCGGAGGTGCTTGAAACACCTGTGAGTACGTTGCTTGGCGAAACCATCATGGAACCAAAAGTTGATGACATAAAAGCGATTGGTGAAAAACTGGAGGTGATAAACTTGCAGCTTGCACAGAGAAAAACCACAAGAAGAAAAATTCTACATTGGATTCTTATCTCATTGTGCGTAGCCATAGCAGCAATTTTTGCAATCCTGTTGGCATTAGAAAGCCCTTATTTGGGGTGGGATTACAGCGATCCGGAAAGCGCCGTTCTCGGAGTGGCATTTCACTCGTTTGAATGGCTATTTGTCAGGGTGGCGCCGGTTATCTTTATTGGTGCAATCATTGGAATTTTCTTGACACGGAAGAAAGAATAAAATCACTTTGCTTTATGGTCTATTGTAAAAGATAAAATAAAGTTATTATCTCCCCGCCAGACGGCATATAAAAACGCTGTTGGCGAGGCTAATAAAGTTGCGGCTTTGGCTATAATGGAAGATGGACGGCGGTTTTGAGTCATTCAAGACCGCCGCCTTTTTGCTGCCTTCAGGCTTAACAAAACCCCTGGTTCTACCAGAGGTAAATAAAAAAGCCTTGGCAAATAAAACCTCCATGCTACAATCGAGACAGTTTGGCGGCCGCATCGCGAAAGAGCAAGGAGGTTTTACGCAGGATGAAAAATGAGGTAAAACACACAGCATATTCCAGTTATCGATGCGAATACCACGTGGTATTCTCTACACTGCTCTGAATCACACAAATCAAAAATCAAGGGAATGTTGACATCCCATATGTAACCGGCTGCGCCGGAGAGATCTGTATAGTCCTCAGTCGTGCAACCCTTCATAAAGATATGGCAAACTCTCTTGTCATTCTCTGTGGTAATATAAATCCTCTCAACAACAGTTGAGATTAAATTGACAAGTTCCTCCGGCTGTTATCCTTTACGTATTCCGCAAAGGATAACAGCTTTTTTCTTATCTCGTCCAGCTCGAAGCATTAAGGTGTTATCCACCTTGCTTTCCTTAATGCGGGAGAGATTTTTCATTGAAACAAAAAAACCGATGCAATCAGAAAATTCTGAAAACATCGGGGCTTTTTAAGTGAAATTCACACATTCGATCAAGTAATCGCCCTTTCCTAAAATGGAAAAGACAAATTCTCAAGTCATACTTTTCGGGTAAAATAGATTACTCGGAGGTACATCAGAATGAAAGGACAAATTTTAACAAGTGAAGCAATACAAACCTTCAAAAAATATCTGAGAAAGGAGGAAAAAAGCGAAAATACAATCGAGAAGTATATTCGGGATGTACGAGCGTTTATGGCTTTTACGGACGGAAATGAAATTACAAAAGATACTGTGATCGCCTACAAGAACAAACTACTTTCCGAAAACTATGCTGTGCGTAGTATCAACTCTATGCTGGCAAGTTTGAACAGTCTGTTTGCGTTTTTAGGCTGGTCAGATTGCAGGGTGAAGTCGATCAAGTTTCAGCGGCAGATCTACTGCTCAGAAGATAAGGAACTGACAAAGGCGGAATATACAAGGCTTGTCAATGCCGCCAAGCGGAAAGGAAATGGACGCCTGAATCTCGTTTTGCAGACGATATGCGGAACAGGGATTCGAGTGAGCGAACTGCAATATATCACCGTTGAAGCGGTAAAAAGCGGCGAGGCGGTTGTTTCCCTCAAGGGTAAAACAAGAACGGTATTTATCGTTAAAGAACTGCGACAGAAGCTACTCCACTATGCAAAATTTCAGAATATATGTACGGGAGTGATATTCGTTACCCGTAGCGGCAGACCAATGAGCCGCACCAATATCTGGCGGGAAATGAAAGGCCTTTGTGAGCAGGCGGGGGTAAATCCACAAAAGGTGTTTCCTCACAATCTGCGGCATTTGTTTGCCCGTGTGTTTTACGGTATTGAAAAGGATATTGCAAAGCTCGCAGATATTCTCGGCCACAGCAGTATCAACACTACCCGCATTTATATTATTGCTACCGGTACCGAACATCGCCGGCAGATGGAAAATATGCGGTTGATTATATAGCTTCGCTGAATGACGGCTTCGCCTTATTGAAAGAAACGCCGTAAAAACAACGGTTGCTACATAATGTCGATTATGTTGTAAGTGTTGCAAGTGGATATAACTATATTTATTTTAGTTTAACACACAATACCCTAAAAAACAATAATTTCAACTCGGAAAAGTATGATTTGTTGAGAATCTGTCGAGTTTTTTACAGCACAAATAAGCCTTGGGAGTTTTCTTTTTTTAGAAAACACATAAGGCTTGACCTTTTGCGCCCAATTTTAAGATAGCAATACCTATTATCGCCGCTTCTATAGGTATTCCAGTGACTGTTTACAACATAATCGACATTATGTCATAAACAGGAGAAAAGCCATATGGAGCAACAAGTGAGGTCCAAGCAGCGCGTTGCCAATCACGGCGAGGTATTCACTGCCGAGCGTGAGGTCAAAGCAATGTGTGACCTTGTCAAACAGGAAACAGAACGAATTGAGAGCCGCTTTTTGGAACCGGCCTGCGGCAATGGGAATTTTTTGGCGGAAGTTCTCAGCCGTAAGCTGGCTGTGGTAAAAAGCCGGTATGGAAAAAGCCCTTTTGACTATGAACGATACTCGGTACTGGCGATGACCAGCCTGTACGGAGTTGATATTTTGGAGGATAACGCAGAGGAATGCCGTCAGCGGCTGTTTGACATCTGGAATAAGGAATATACAGCAAACACCAAGTCGCAGGCAAACGACCAGTGCCGGGAAGCGGTGCGGTTTATTCTTCGCAAAAACATTCTGTGCGGTGATGCACTTACCATGCTACAAGCGGACGGCTCCCCCATTGTATTTGCGGAGTGGAGCCTCGTCACCGGCAATCAAATCAAGCGTCGGGATTTTGCACTTAATGAGCTGTTAAGCGGGCATGAGGAACAGATGACATTGGATATGATCGGTTGGAAGTATGACGAAGAAGTTCAGGCGTTTATTCCATCGCCCATCAAGGAATATCCGCTGACCGATTACAGGAGGGTGCAGGATTATGAGTGATTTTTACAGCAATATGTATAACCCAGATGTCCTCACCTGTCTGGCGAATCTGTCCAACGATGAGGTGTTCACGCCGCCGGAGGTGGCAAACCGGATGCTGGATATGCTGCCAGAGGAACTGTGGCATGACAGCAGCGCAACATTTCTCGACCCAGCCTGTAAGTCCGGGGTGTTCCTACGGGAAATCGCCAAACGCCTGATAGAAGGCTTGAAAGAAGAAATCCCGGATTTGCAGGAACGCATCGACCACATTTTTCACAAGCAGCTATATGGTATCGCCATCACCGAACTGACCAGCCTTCTCTCCCGGAGGAGTGTGTATTGTTCCAAGTATCCCAACAGCAAGTATTCCATCACGCTTTTTGAGGACACCAGCGGTAATATCCGATACAAGCGGATACGGCATCGCTGGCAGAACGGAAAGTGCCTGTTCTGCGGCGCTTCGCAAAGTGAATACGAGCGAGGGGACGAGTTGGAAACCTACGCCTATGAGTGGATACATACGACCAAACCGGAGGAGATATTCAAGATGAAATTTGATGTAATAATCGGCAATCCGCCGTATCAGTTAAGTTTTGGCTTGGAAGGTGGAAATAGCGCCAACGCCAAATCTATTTATAACTTATTTATGAAACAAAGTATGAAATTGAAACCACGCTATCTATGCATGATTACACCAAGTCGCTGGATGACAAAAACTGCTCAAGGTATTCCTGATTCATGGGTAGAATCAATGTTGAAAAGTAATCAATTCTCAATTATTCATGATTATGAAAATGCATCAGATTGTTTTCCGGGCGTCTCTATTAAAGGGGGGGTAAATTATTTTTTATGGGAACGAGATTATTATGGAAAATGCAAATACTATTTTCATAAATCTCAAAGTAAAGAAGTTGTTACACGTTTTGATTATTTAGATTCGCAAAACGCTGGTGTTGTTATAAGAGATCCACAATCATATATTATTTTGAAAAAGATAGAAACTGTAGAAGGCGCTTATTATAATGATACCTCAAAAAACTTTTCCGGTTTAGTGAGTGCAAAGCACTTTTTTGACAATAGTGAACTGTTAACATCCAATTGGTCAGATTATAAATCTGAAGCAGATCCTATCTATTCAATTAAGTATTATCTTAATGTCAACCGTCAGCGAACATTTCGCTGGATTTCAGAATCCCAAATCCCCAAAAATAAAGAAACAAAAGATTTGCACAAAATTTATATTCCGGCTGCTGGTGGAAGCGGTTTTGACGATCAGGTCTTGGGTAAACCTTTTTATGGAGAGCCCGGAAGCGTCTGTTCTCAAACATATTTGGTAATAGGCTATGACCCTAAAAAGCATCGCTTTTCTAAAGACGAATGTAAAAATATTATTACCTATATCCAAACAAGGCTTTTTAGATATTTAGTAAGCATCAAAAAGAAAACGCAAAATGGTCCACGGGGAGTCTACCAATTTGTTCCTATTCAAGATTTCTCCAAACCTTGGACCGATGAAGAACTTTACGCAAAATACGGCTTGACAGAGGAAGAAATTGCTTTCATCGAAAGCATGATTCGTCCAATGGAGTTAGAGGACAACGAAAAATGAAGAAATTTACAACAGACACCTTGTTTTTAATGCGAGTGGACTCACCAAAGAATATTGACCAGGATTTTTACCAAAATCGCCTCACCTTTTCCTGCCCTGCAAATTGGTTGGATTATGCGCTTGAACAGAACGATGAAACAATAGGTGATCGATACGAGTGTATATTTGCGCATTTAGATGCAAGTGACGAAAGAATATACAATGTTAAAAATTTACATGGTGAACTGTTGCGGGATCAATATAGCATTACTTGCAAGCCGGATCATACAGTGTTGTTGCGGTTGGAAACAACAATACTTACGCCAGCCTTATGCTTTTGGTCATTGCCGTTGCAAAAAATTCTTAGTATCAAAACATCGAGTTTTGATATGGATTTAGATGTATACCTAAAAAATATGAATCGCAAAGCAGAAGACAGTAAACTCTTAATGATTACAGATTGTGATAAATTTTTCTCTGAGTTGAAGAAACAAATTCCTATTGCAGTAAAAAACAACTGCGACAACTTAACTTCTGAAAGGTTTAGCAATGCATTCAATCCCACAAATCCATTTTTGTTCAAGCATGTTTGTTATGATCAGTTTGATCAAGATACTTTGTTTTACCGATATAATGAGTATTTGGATGAAATGTTTTGGAAATTACCCAGTTACGATGTCCAATCAGAATTAAGAATCGCATTGCCTAAAATAAACTTTAGGCAAAAATACGGTGACGGAACGGCATATGAATATACTAAAAACAAACTTTCGGTGGAATTACCGGGGTTACATAATTATGCCCATACATATTCGTTGAAAGAAATACGATATTTAAATTTTTCAAACTATGATTCCGCAAAAAAAGAATGCCATTTTTGCGTGAAAGGACGATAACGATGCCAACTGATTTCTTTCCACAACGCCCCGATGCTCACCCGATGATTTACGCCTATGAGGATACCAATCCGCAGTATCAAGGGCTTTTGAAGGTGGGCTATACCGCCATTGATGTGGACAAGCGTGTTGCCCAGCAATATCCTACCAAACGGCCGGATGGCAGCGTACCCTACCGGATTGTTTACCGGGAAAGTGCCATGTATCCGGATGGTTCTTCTTTTACCGACCATGATGTTCACCGTGTCTTGAAACGCAAGCAGATAACCGGTATGGGCGGCGAATGGTTCCGATGTACGGTAGATGATGTGCGGGCGGCGGTGTTGGCAGTCAGAAATCACACTGCCAACGTGGAGAACCGGGTCAACAGTTTCTCCATGCGTCCGGAACAGCAGGAAGCTGTGGATAAGACAGCAGCCTATTTTCAAAGTGCCTATGAAGAGGATTCCACACGCTACCCTAAGTTTTTGTGGAACTGCAAAATGCGCTTTGGTAAGACCTTTGCGTCCTATCAGCTGGCAAAACGAATGGGATTCAAGCGGATTCTGATTCTGACCTTCAAGCCAGCTGTGGTCAGTGCGTGGCAGGAGGACTTGAACAGCCACATTGATTTTGAGGGCTGGCAGTTTATCAGCCGGAACACGGAATTAACCTATGAAACGGCGGACAAGTCCCGCCCCATCGTCTGCTTTGGCTCCTTTCAAGATTATCTGGGCGTGAACAGGGAAACCGGCGGCATTAAGGCAAAAAATGAGTGGGTACATACCACAAACTGGGATTTGGTTATTTTTGATGAATACCACTTCGGGGCATGGAAAGAAAACGCCAAAAAGCTGTTTGAGCAGGAGGACGAAGACAGCTACGACAGCGAGGACCTGGACAAATACGACCGTGGCAATGCCTACGATGAAACTTTCCTGCCCATCACCACCATGTATTATCTGTATCTGTCCGGCACGCCGTTCCGGGCGCTGAATTCCGGTGAATTTATCGAGGATCAGATTTACAACTGGACATACTCAGATGAACAGCGGGCAAAGGAAAACTGGCAGGGGGACGGAAATCCCTATGCGGCCTTGCCTCGTATGGTGATGATGACCTACCGCATTCCGGACAGCATCCGTCAAATTGCCATGCAGGGTGAATTCAATGAGTTTGATTTGAACGTGTTTTTCTCTGCGAAAGGCAAAGGCGCAGACGCTCGCTTTGTCTATGAAAATGAAGTGCAGAAATGGCTGGATTTGATTCGGGGTGCTTATCTGGAAACCAGTGTGGATGATTTGAAGCTGGGGGCCAAAAAGCCTGCCATGCCTTATGCGGACGTCCGGCTTTTGAACGTATTGCAGCACACACTCTGGTTCCTGCCCAATGTGGCTTCCTGCTATGCCATGGCAAACCTGTTGGCGCAAAAGCAGAATGTGTTTTATCACGATTATACCATCAATGTGTGTGCGGGAACCTCCGCCGGTATCGGCGCGGCGGCGCTGGAACCGGTGCTGGCTTCCATGAAAGACCCGTTGGAGAGCAAGACCATCACGCTTTCCTGCGGCAAGCTGACCACCGGGGTGACGGTCAAGCCGTGGACAGGCATCTTTATGCTGCGCAATCTATCCAGTCCGGAGACCTATTTTCAGGCCGCGTTCCGGGTGCAGAGCCCTTGGGAAATCACAACAGACGGTGGCAAGAAAGAGATCGTCAAAAAGGAATGCTATGTGTTTGACTTTGCCCTTGACCGGGCGCTCAAGCAGATTTCCGATTACAGCTGCCGTTTAGATATTGATGAAAGCAATCCGGAAAAGAAAGTGGCGGAATTTATCAACTTTCTGCCGGTCATCGCCTACGATGGCAGCACCATGCGGCAAATCGATGCGGGCGAGGTGCTGGACATCGCCATGGCAGGAACATCCGCCACCCTGCTTGCCAAACGCTGGGAAAGTGCGCTGCTCGTCAATGTGGACAATGATACTCTTTCCCGTTTGATGGCAAATCCTGCGGCGATGGATGCGCTGATGAAGATTGAGGGGTTCCGCAGTCTAAACGAAGACATTCAGACGATTATCAATAAATCGGAAGCGGTTAAAAAAGTTAAAAAAGAGGGAACAGAAACCCTCACGCCCAAAGAAAAGAAAGAACTTTCTGAAGAAGAAAAAGAGTATAAATCCAAGCGCAAGCAGATTCAGGAGAAGCTGATTAAGTTCGCCACCCGTATCCCGGTTTTCATGTATCTGACCGATTATCGGGAGCGAAGTCTGAAAGATGTTATCACTCAGCTGGAACCGGGACTCTTCAAAAAAGTAACCGGACTGGATGTGAAGGATTTTGAACTGCTGGTGTCGCTTGGGGTGTTTAACGATGCGTTGATGAACGACGCTGTTTACAAGTTCAAGAGATATGAAGATGCCAGCCTAAGCTACACCGGAATTAACCGGCACGAAGGTGAGAGCCGTGGCGGCTGGGATACGGTTATTTCAGATGAGGACTATAATAGTATGTTTGCTTTGCAACAGGCTTCGATGGAAGCACCGGTTCCTTCGGCAGATGATTTGCCGGAAAGAACGTTTCTGGATTTTGCGGAAGCCGTGCGTGAAATGGACAAGCCTAAAAAGGAAATTCACTCGAAGCCAACGGTACCGGAAAAACAGATTATATACGAACAGCGCACGGAAAAGCCTGCATATCGACCGCCTGTACCGAAACCGGCAGAGCCCGTTCCCCAAAAGCAGGTGGACTTGTCCGGCGTTGCGGCTGGCAGCGAGGTAAAACACAAAGCCTTTGGAATGGGAACGGTCAAAGAAATCAGCGGCGGGCTGATTACCGTAGTGTTCGGAACAGCAGAGAAAAAGTTCCAGTTCCCCGGTGCATTTATGCAGGGGTTCTTACAAACGAAAGAATAAAACGGTATGCTGCCAAACCGATTTTATGGTTGCAATCAAAAGACGGCAAAAACCGAATCCAAGAAATAAGGGGTTGCGTAAGTGTGACAAAGGAAGAACTGAAACAGGAATTCTCCATCAAGGAAACAGCTAAGGGAATCGCTATAATCAGCTGGTACGGTAAGGACGTCAATTGCGTAATTCCTCATGATATGAATATCGTACGAATCGAAAGATATGCTTTTTGGAACTGTGACACGATGGCCGGTATTTCCATACCGAGCAGCGTGGCAAATATAGATGACGGTGCCTTTTCCGGCTGCAATGGGTTGAAGCATTTTCATGTGAGCAAAAACAATCCATTTTATTCCTCGGTGGATGGCGTACTTTTCGATAAAGAAAAAACCGAATTACTTCGGTATCCAGTCGGCCGGCAAGGGGTGTATAGGATACCGGACGGTGTGACCGGTATCGGCAAATTGGCATTTTCCGGATGTGGCAACCTGACCGGTCTCACCATACCGGATAGTGTAACCAGCATTGGCGAATCCGCATTTCAAGGTTGTACCGGTATAACGACCCTCATGATACCGGGCAGCGTAACCAGTATTGGCGAAGGGGCATTTTCCGGGTGTGACAGTTTAACGGACTTTCAGGTAAGCGAAAACAATTTGTCCTACACTTCTATAGACGGAGTACTTTTTAATAAAGAAAAAACCGAATTGATTCGGTATCCGGGCAGTAGGTCAGGGGAGTATAGGATACCGGACGGCGTCACCGGTATCGGTACATGGGCGTTTTTAGGCTGCGATAAGATGACCGGTATTGCCATACCAAACAGCGTAACCAGCATTGGCGAATCCGCATTTCAAGGTTGTACCGGTATAACGACCCTCATGATACCGGGTAGCGTAACCAGCATTGGTGAACGGGCATTTTCCTGGTGTAGCAGTTTGACGGACTTTCAGGTAAGCGAAAACAATTTGTCCTACACTTCTATGGGCGGAGTACTTTTTAATAAAGGAAAAACCGAATTGATTCGGTATCCGGACGGCAAACAAGGAGAGTATATCGTTCCTGACGGCGTAACCAATATCGGAGCGTGGTCGTTTTCCGGTTGCGACAAATTAATCAGCGTACATATCGAAAATAGCGTACAAATCATTGGAGATAGCGCATTTTTCGAATGCAGCAACTTAACCAATGTTCATATCGGAGATGGCGTCACCAGCATTGGCAAATGGGCATTTAGTGAATGCAGTAGTTTAACCAGTCTCACCATACCGGATAGCGTAACCGAAATCGGTGAACAGGCGTTTTCTGACTGTGGTAGCTTAACCAATGCTCACATCGGAGATGGCGTCACCAGCATTGGTAAATATATATTTTCTGAGTGCAGTAGTCTGACCAACATCTATATCGGCAACAGTGTAGCCACTATAGAGGAGCAGATGTTTTGTGATTATAGTAGTTTGACCGATGTTTATATTGGGGATAGTGTAACAAAAATTGAAAAAATGGCGTTTTCTGGCTGTAGTAATTTGATTAACCTGCATATTGGGAATAGTGTGCAAATCATTGGGGACAGTGCATTTTCCGACTGTAGCAGTTTGACCAGTCTCACCATACCGGATAGCGTAACCAGTATTGGTGAATGGGCATTTTCCCACTGTAGCAGTTTGACCAGTCTCACCATACCGGATAGCGTAACCAGTATTGGTGAATGGGCGTTTTCCCATTGTAGCAGTTTGACCAGTCTCACCATACCGGATAGCGTAACCAGTATTGGAAAATGTGTGCTTTCCGACTGCAGCAGTCTAACGAGCTTACATATTGGCAATGGGGTTACCGATATACCGGACTGGGAATTTACTAATCTCAGCAGCCTAACCAATGTTTATATCGGAAATAGCGTGACCAGCATAGGTGGATGGGCGTTTTCCGGTTGTGATAATCTGACCAGTATACACTTAGGAGATAGCGTGGTCGATATTGGTTATGCATTTAACGGCTGTAAAAATTTAACCAGCATTACTCTCTCTAAAAATGCAGTTCTGAATGAGCGTAAACTTCCTTACGGCGTGACTGTTACCCGCGTTTCGGAAAGTCCGGAAACGAAAGAAGCAAAAGTCAAAACGCATTCACAGACAACCATCCCAAAAACAAAAGTCAAAGGAAAAACCGGAGAATACAAAAAGCTCAGCGAAACCGTTAAAATTTCCGCAGATGGCACGAAAGTCCTGATAAACGATCAATGGTCGTTTAAAATACCGGATGGTATCTCTTATAATGTTAATACAACACACGATACTCATATGAGCGCTTTTTCTTTAGATTCGAAAATTAAATCCATGGTATTGACGTTCGATGATTGTGATTTTTCCTTAGCATTGAATCCACATTTTGATTTACGGCATACATATTACACCGCCGATGAGGTCCGCAACGACAATCGGGAGGAAACCGGAGAAGATGGTTGTGTGCAGCGAAAAGTAATCACAGACGATGGAGACCTTATTGTGGATATAGTTGTATGCAGTCTGTTCATGTTTGGGGCTCAAATTGATATTCGCGTACGAGCCGATGGAATAGAGCCGTTTAATTTTTCCGGCGTTATTCAGAAATCGGATTTAGACAGTGACGGTTGGGAGAATACCTGGGAAACTATAAAACAGCGGTTAAGATACATGGCAGAATCTATATGCAAAGAAACTGACCTTACCGCCTGAAGCAACATGGACAAAAAAGGATGTCAACAGGGTTAAATTTGAAACACCCTATATGTTTGATGAAGCAGAGGACAGTTTCCCTGAATTCATCGGCCAACGGTACCGGAAAAGCAGGTTATATATGAACAGCGCACGGAAAAGCCTGCATATCGACCGCCTGTACCGAAACCGGCAGAACCCATTCCCCAAAAGCAGGTGGACTTGTCCGGCGTTGCGGCTGGCAGCGAGGTAAAGCACAAAGCCTTTGGAATGGGAACGGTCAAAGAAATCAGCGGCGGGCTGATTACCGTAGTGTTCGGAACAGCAGAGAAAAAGTTCCAGTTCCCCGATGCATTTATGCAGGGGTTCTTACAAACGAAAGAATAAAATGGAACGCCGCCCCATAAATCTTCGGTTGAAATCAAAAAAGTCTGATCATATCTATAAACAAGGAGTTGATTTAGTGTGACAACGGAGGAATTACGAAAAGAGTTTGACATTACGGAGACGCCGGACGGAATCATTGTAACGGGATGGCGCGGTAAGGGCAGCCGATGTGTGATTCCGGACGGAGTCATTGGGATTGATGATGACGCCTTCCGGAGTTGCAAAAACTTGCAAGAAATTATCATTCCAAATAGTGTGACAAGCATTGGAAAGTGTGCATTTCAGCATTGCAGCAATCTGAAAGAAATCACTGTTCCGAACGGCGTCACAAGCATCAAAAATGATTCGTTTCAGGATTGCGGCAGTCTGGCAAAATTGACCCTTCCGAACAGTATAACCAGCATTGATCAGCGGGCGTTTGCCAATTGCAGCAGCTTGACCGAGATCGTCATTCCCGACGGCGTAACAAGCATTGGAAACTTTGCATTTAGAGGGTGTAGTGGCGTAACCGACATTTATATTGGTAACGGTTTGCAAGAGTTTAACACTATGGCATTTGGGAACGGCAATCATTTTATAAGTTTTCGGGTGAGCGAACAAAACCCTGCTTTATCGGCAATAGACGGCATCCTTTTTAATAAAGATAAAACCGAATTGCTTTGTTATCCGCACGGTAAAAAAAGCGAATATGTGATTCCAGACGGCGTGACCCACATTGGCGAGGCTGCCTTTGGCGGTTGCGGAATGACGAAGATTACCATTCCAAACACGGTTAAAAGTATCGGCAAACGAGCGTTTGGCCGCTGCAAAATGACTGAGATTGCGATTCCGGATAGTGTCAGAAGCATCGGCGAGCAGGCATTTAGTGATTGCGATAGCCTAATGGCTGTGCATTTGCCACCCAAGTTAAAGGAATTAAACGACTACACTTTTTATGGATGTACCCGGCTGAAAACAGTAGAATTTCCGGACAGTCTGAGAAAAATTAAAATGTGGGCATTTGATGGCTGCGAATCCTTGGCACAGATTGCTTTTCCAGAAAAGCTGAAGACAATCGGTTGGCATGCATTTCGTGGTTGTAAATCATTGGAAAAGGTCGTTCTCCCTCCCGGAGTAAAAATCACGCAGGAAAGCTTTGATCAGCATACTACGGTAGTCATTTCCGAAGCTGATACTTCTGAAGTTGACACGCCGGCAACGCAAGAGGTAATTGAGAAGAAGGCTTTTGCCGGAAGCGACATCACGAGCCTTGAAGTAAAAGAGGGGATAAAAAAGATAAAAGAGCAGGCGTACAAGGGCTGCAAAGCACTGAAAACTGTCAGTTTGCCCCGCTCCTTGACTGACCTTGGCTCTTGCGTATTTGATGGGTGCGAGATGTTGTTTTCCGTCACCTATCACGGCGATTCGCTGATTAAAATCGGGAAAAACGCTTTTCGTGGCACCCCGTTTGAAAAAGAATATAGCAAGGATGTCAAGGGTATAAGTTCACCTTGCACTCTTTCTGAAGAAACGATGGTCTGCCTGGGAAGCACCTTGCTGTTTTGTCAAGTAAATACAGAAGAAGTGATTATTCCCGCGGGGATTGAAGGCATCGCTCCCTTTGCTTTTCGAAAATGCCTTCAATTAAAACGGGTATCTGTTCCGCAGACAGTGAAATGGATTGCCAAAGAGGCGTTTGTACCGGATGGGGAAAAAAGTCCCTCGCCGAGCTTTGAAATTTATGCGGCAGCCGACAGCGCAGCGGAAAAACATGCGCAAAAAGAACTTGTGTTTTTTGTGCCGATTCCCCCTGAAAAAGCCGCCGACAGCCATGTTTTTGAGGAATATAAGCTGGTACAAGATACGGAATATAAGAAACAATATTTTTCTCACCTGTATCAAAGAGCCAAGTCTGATGCAACTTCAGAGACATGGTATAAAGTTGTCTGCGGATATCAGCAAGCAATTCCGAATGACGGCGATGATATTTTTGTAGAGGGAACAGAAGTAAAGCGCCTGTTTGCCGACCCGGATTTTCTTGGCCTTTTTGATGATGGGGAGCGGAGGAACATCAAGCAGAAATCCGGAATTTCTGTAGGAGAAGATCGGATCTTTTTAGCTAAAATAGATGCAAAGTTTTTGCTCAAATTGTTGGCGGCCCTGGTAGCCTTTTCCGAATCGCCAGTCAAAGCGGAAATGATCGAACTTAATAAAGACAAATGGGAATATCGCGGAGATTACGGTTCTGCCTCAAAATTGTGTGTCGGAATTGACCAGCATAACAGAGTGTGTGCATGGCTGGAAAGGCAGACACCGTGGGATATGTAAATTTGATAAGGAAGAAACTAACTGGTGGATTTAAGTATAAACATATGACAACATGGATACCGCTGAACAGGCAATGTTTGATGCGGTGGCTGAATATTCCTTTACCGATTATGAGCAAGGAAGCATTTATGCAGTTGACGAAAAAGAAAAAATAGTGCCTGGAAATAGTTGGGGATAAAGAGAAAGGAGACAGAGACTATGAGTACAGCAATCAACACTTATGAAATACTGGAAATCCACAATAGGAATGCGGCTACGATGGATATTGCGGAAAAGCTGGTGGAATATATTCAGCAGTTTAACCATATGGAGGGCCTGGTATCCCTGAGTATCCGGCGGCTAACGCTGGCCGTCGACGGACAGATTGTTTTACTGGAGGATATTGACGAGGCGGAGTTCGGAAACACCTATTTATTTGACGAAGCAGAGGATGGTTCGTCCGAATTCGTCGGCCAGCTGCAGATCAAGCGTACCCTTTGGCAAAAGGACAGTCCGCTGATGAAAATCCTTTGCCGTGTCCCCAAGGCCAGATATGTACGTATGGAGATAGACTTTGATATTACGGCCTTGTTGGGGCGGAATTATGGACTCGGCTACTTTCAGCCCTTGCTGGAAGGTGCTGCAGAAAAACAGGCCTTAATCGAATATGTGACTTATAAATGTCTGGAGCGCCATGATACCGAACCGTTTGTCATCGCCTACCACTTTGTAAGAGCTCTGGATGGACTGATGGAGAGGCAGCCGGAATTTACAGATGATTTGTCGGTTGTTGAGGATATACAGGTTTGGTGCGATGGGAATTTCGGATGTGTCATTTCCGGAAACGGCACATTGTGTACGCCGGAGGAATTTGAGGAACTGGTAGAAGCTGTCCAGGCGTTTCATTCCCTTTTTGACAACGACGGCGAGGCAGACGGAATCGGAGGCTGCGACGAGACCGACGGGGAAACGTATTTTTCCTTAAACAGTTCGACAGCATATATCCCGCAAGAGCAAGTGGAGCAATTCCGGGAGTTCTTGCAGTATTTTTATGAGTTTGCCCTCTCCCATCAGGCGGAATTTGGGTTCGAAGGGGAGTTCACCCCCTATTCTCAGTCGGAGTTCGCGCGGTTGAAGTTTTTGGAGGAAGATGGGGAAATTACGCCAAAAGCTATGCGGTATTAAAAAGCGTTGCCATTTTGTCTTTATTTGCAGCAGTCAATAATAATCCTTGGTCGAAGAAAAACATTTACTCAATGTGTTACGCAACCGCTGGCCCCTACAGGCAGGAGGTAAAAGCAGCTAATAGGCTTCCCTGAAAGGGAAACGCGGCTAAAATAGGTGCAGATATGGACGAAAAGATTTCCGGCGAGCCATTCCGGTTATGGGGGACGGGGCCAGGATAGGATAGCCCTTGAGAAAACAGGCCGGCAGCAGATTCCGAAAGGATCTGCTGCCGGCCTATTGGTGTTCAGGTTTCTTGGCCGGGAGGGGAGTGGGCCGGGGATGGCTTTGCAGGTTTACCGATGGGCTGTCAGAAGGGTGGTGTTTCCCTCCCGCCAGACCATTTCCACACGGGAAAAACCGGCTTGCAGCAGCAGTTCGATCTGGTGCTGTACCGTGCAGGGGGTATCATAATGAACGGGGGCGTTTGGCGGCAGTCCCTGCTGTGCGCGCAGCTGCTCTGCCTGCGCAAAATAAAACGCTTCCTGCGCCGGGTCGGTGACCATATAGTCCCCCTCCACATACACCCCGCCCGGTTTGAGGGAGGCGTGCAGGCGGGTGTAAAAGTCCAGCTTTTCCCGATGGGTGAGGTGATGGAGCGTCTGGAAGGAAACCGCTGCATCGTAAAAACCTTTTTCCAGCGGGAAGGTGCGGTAATCGCAGGGGATGAGGGTGAGCCATTTTCCGGGATATTTTTCGCGCAGCCGGTCCAGCATGGCCGGGGTCATATCCAGCCCGGTAACCCACAGGTCCCCGAACCTCTCAAAGATGGGCTCCAGCTCCAGACCGGTGCCGCATCCTATATCCAGCAGGTGGGAGATCCCCTCCGGCAAAAGCCCGGCCATCCGGCGATAGCCCTCCCGGCAGCCGTCCACCTCATTTAACATGTGACGGTCGTATTCTTCCAGGCGCGCGGTAAAAAAATCGCGCATATCTTCGAGCATTGGTTGCATAAAACCTCCCAGACGGTTTAAAAGGTGAAAAGAAGAAAACCGGATAAAAAACAGAAAAAAGGATTTGATTTTGCGGGGATATGTGCCCCTTTGCAATATCTTGTCCGCGAAAGCCGGTTACAATACAGCGCTTAGGGCGTTTTTAAAAAGAGTGGGCTGTTGGCAGAGGGCACAGCAAGCGAGTCTTGGAAGCGAAGGGAGCCTTGTTCCTCGTTCCGGCGGTGGGATCTGTGCCATCTTGTCCTTTGCGTGCGGAAATTTCGACATGTGGGGGAGCAGCCCTTTATCCTTCGTCGCGACTGCGGCCCCACCGGAAGGGAAGGCGGCCGTCCAGGGCGGCGATGATGGCTTCGGGGGTGGGGTCCTCCAGTTCCAGCCAGGCGGCCGCATCCGGGAGTTGGTGCAGGTAGTGGGCGTCCGAATTCAGCAAAAGGGGGATATCCCGGATGGCGGGATAGCGGGCGGTCAGCCCGGACACATCCCCTTCGGCGGTGATTTCGGCCGCCGGGAAGCCGAGAGGCGGGATGTCGCCCAGGGCGGCGGGGACGGAGTAGGAATCCCGGTCGATGTGGGCGGGAAAGGCGGTGCCCCCAAAACGGCGGGCCAGCGGCAGCACCTCTTCCAAAGAGAGGGAGGCGGCGGCCAGCAGCAAGGACGGTTCGGTCCCAACAAGGTTATCCTGGGCATCCAGCAAAAGCTGTTCGCCGAAAATATCCGGCCGGTTGGGGATGGAGGGCCGCCGGGCGGCCACCTCCTTTTCAAAACCGAGCGCACCCTCGAGCGCTGCAAACAGGCAGACGACATGGATTTCCTCCGCTGTGCACAGCTCCATGCCGGGCAGGACGGTCAGGTCATGCTGGCGGCCGGCCTGCATCAGCGCCTGGCAGTTGCCACAGGCGTTGTGGTCGGTCAGCGCGATGATGTCCAGCCCGCACAGCCGCGCCATCCCGGCGATGTTACCCGGCGTCATATCGCGATCGCCGCAGGGAGACAGGACGGAATGGATGTGCAGGTCGTAATAGCAGCGCACGGCGCCCCCTCCTTTCGGGTGAAATGGGATGAAGAGCAGCGGGCCGCCCGCTGCGGATAAAAGCAAAGAAATATACCGCCAAAAAGCGGATACAGAAAAACCGGGGATGGCAAAAAGCGGCCGGGATGCGGATGCCGGCCACTTTTAAAACCGTATATTTTATGAGTGCTTGCCATGGGGGACGCAAATGAGAAGAAGGCGGAGCGGCAAAGCACCGCCTGTTCCTGTAGGGAGCTGCTTTTCCTGCGCCGCTATAGGCCGCACCACCTGTGGGTGGGCACCATCGATGGGAGGCGCGTGCTTTGCGGAAGGCCACGCCTTGCCGCTCCTTACGACTCCAAAAGATGGGAAAGGCGGACGGCCAGCTGATAAATGGCCTGGCTGCTTTGCAAAACCGTGACGCCCTGCGCCTCGGCCTTTTGGCGAGCCGCGTCGTCCAGAGGGGCGTCCTCGGCCAGCAGGATGCAGGCCACATCGGCCAGCACCGCCACCGCCACCGCGTTGACGTTGCCCATCACGGTGATCCACATGCTGTCGGCCTGGGCGCGGCCCATCACCCAGCTGAGCAGGTCGCCGCAGGTGCCGCCCGTAACCGGGCGGGACAGGTCGCCTTCCACCAGCACCCGCAGCTCCATTGGTTCAATCAGTTGTTTTAGTGTCATCATCATCCCTCAATGTCGATAAGCGTTCGGCGATTTTCTGGATCTCCTGCCGCATCAAAAAGATGCAGTCGGTATCTTTGGCAAGGCCCTTGGCCACATCCTCGGCCAGGGCCCGGCAGGAAGGGGCGCCGCAGGCGCCGCAGTCCAGCTTAGGCAGCCGTTCACAGATGGCGTCTACCTGCTGCATCATCCGCATGGCGTCCTCCACGCTGTCAGCCAGCTTCATGACCGGCGCAAATTCCAGTGGATGGGTCCAGTTCATGCACGCGGCGCTGCCTGCATCCGACAGGCGGTTGCAGGAGACCGGCAGGTATTTGCGCAGCCGCTTGATCCGCGCCCGGGCCACATACCCGTTTTCGGCGGTAAAG
>ENA-UALL01000342-UALL01000342.1-human-gut-metagenome-genome-assembly--contig:-NODE-342-length-25263-cov-7.549151_pt1 | contig 25263 bp, 21 predicted proteins | sample MGYA00243699_ERZ654466 | MGnify/ENA primary metagenome ERZ654466 (study PRJEB26926, sample SAMN06164635) | human gut metagenome | biome: ENVO:00009003; feature: ENVO:2100002; material: ENVO:00002003...
CTAAGCCTGCTGATACTTAAATTATTAACTTTGAATCTTATTATACGAGGAGGAAACACTATGCAAACAACCTATTTGGCCCATGGTGGCAAGCGGATCGTCGCGGCCATTCTGTCCGTGCTGACAATGCTGTTATCCCTGCCTCTGACGGTCACCCCGGCCTCCGCAGCCAGTGACACGGTAACAGTGCGCAGCCAAGGCTATACTTTTTCGTACAATGCTGGTGGTACATGGACCTCGCAGCTAGATGGATTTTCATCCAGCGACGGTTCTATGACCATCTGCACGCAACTGGATGTCAACCCGCCCGGACCTGGCGGCGCTACCTACAAACTGGCCACCAACCTGGGGAGTAGCTATAAGGACGGCGACATAACCATCAGTACCAAATTTGCATTCAAGGTATTGTACTACGCGAGCAAGAACAGAAGCAATGCCGCCCTGCGCGATTTGGACACCTATGAACTGTCACTGGCGGCCAACTGCGTGACTCGCGGATATTTTTCCAACCTTAGCGTGTCAGACGGTATCGGCTCTTTCAGCCAGAATGTGATCCGTGCAGCCCAAACCATCCGCAGCCTCGCCAATGCCGATGCAGACAAGATTGACAGCAAAATCACCATCAGCGACGGCATAGCCACCTGTGAAAATGGGGATTACACTGCTCGTATGGCTTTTTACACCTCTACGAGCAGCAATATTCAACGCGTCATGCTTTACGCTCCCCAATGGAAATACACACCGCCAGAGGAAGAAAATGGTCAAATTGAGGTTTATAAAAAAGATGCCAGTGGTGAAGCATTGGCCGGGGCAATTTTCACAGTGTATGATTCTACGGGAAAAGAAATTGCCAAAATCGGCCCTACTGATTCTAAAGGATATGCCCAAAAGGATCAAATTCCTTTTGGTACGTATACAGCTGTTGAAACCACATTCCCGGCTAATTATACCAGTAATGGAACCACATCCTGGACGGTTACGGTCAACAACGCGGATACTCCCGCCCAGATCGGCGGCAGCGCCGGCGTCACCAATGTTCTGAAAAAAGGCACAATCGGCGTTGTGAAAGAAGACGAGTTTGGCAACAAGCTCAGTGGCGTTGTTTTCGGAGTGTATTCCGATTCTGCTTGCAAAACCCAGGTGGGTACCATTACAACCGGCAGTGACGGTTCCGGAACATTGGGGAATCTCGACTGTACTAAAACCTTCTACGTTAAGGAAACCAAAGCCCAGCACACAGACTATGTACTGGATACCAAAGTGTACCCGGTTACCGTTGTAGCCGATACCACCACATGGGTAAACAACGGCAACAGCCTGCCCAATTTTCTGAAAAAAGGCGCATTAAGTGCCTATAAGACAGATAAGGACGGGAATCCAATCTCCGGTGTTGTTTTCGGCGTGTACACAAATGAGCAATGCACAAACGAACTGGGGCAAATGACCACCGGCAGTGACGGTATTGCCACCTATGGTGTCAATACGGATGGTACCTATTCCTTGCGCTGCCGTCAGACTTTGTATGTCAAAGAACTTCGTCCAAAAGATGACACCTATGTCTATGATGATACGGTATATCCGGTCACCATCGCGGCGGATAAAGTTACCTCCATTAACGGCGGTAAGCCTATTATCAACGCCCGTAAATATTGGGAGCTGACCCTGGTCAAGGCGGATGATGTGAACGGCACGCTCGGTGCCGGAGATGCAACCGTCATAGGTGCTGTATATGGTCTGTTTGACAAAAATGACCAGCTGATTAAAGAATATACCATCGGTGACAGCGGAAGTTTTACCACAGACCAATACCTGGCAGACACCGGGTATTATCTGCAGGAGACCAAAGCCCCAGAGGGATACCGCGCGGATCCTACTAAGCATATCTTGGATGACTATACTTCCCCACTCAAATTGGAAAGAGAACTCACATCCAGCCAACTGGAAGTTGGAGAAGTGGTCAAGACTGGTACGTTATCCTTAGTAAAATTCACCACTGATAAAGAACACACCGATGACTTCAAGGTCCCCGAAGAAGGGGCACAATTTCAGGTGTATCTGAAATCTGCGGGGTCGTATGAGGGGGCCGTTGCATCCGGTGATGATCGCATCTATGATGCCGGTACCGTGGACGCCACCGGCAATGTCATTTGGTCAAATGGTGGCATTCTGTCAAAAGAGATGGCATATGGCACTTATATTGTTCATCAGGTTTCTGGGTGGGAAGGCCGCAAGTTAATTGAGGATTTCGAAGTCGAAATCAAAAACGACCATCAGAACTGTTCCTTTGTAATTGAAAACCCCGTGTACACAACCAAGCTGGTGGTCAACAAACGCGATTCTGAAACCGGAACCCTGATCGTGGAAACCCTCGCCAAATTCAAAATCCGCGATGTCGATACTGGAAAATTCATCACATATACGATGGAATATCCGGTAAATCAAACCATCGACGAATTTGAGACAAACGGCGGTTCCTTCACCTTGCCGGTACCATTGGCCTATGGTAACTATGAACTGATTGAAACCCAAGCCCCCCATGGATATGTCCTGAACAAGGATCCAATCCCATTTTCAGTAACAACAGAATCCCCGGCTGTCACCACGGTAGATGTATATAACACACCACAAAAAGGGATTATCGAAATCAAAAAGACCGGCGAAGTCTTCTCTTCAGTGATAGAGAAAAACGGACTGTATCAGCCTGTGTACTCCGAAAAAGGATTGGCCGGTGCTCAATACGAAGTCACCGCTGCTGTGGACATTATTACCCCAGACGGCACTATCCGCTATAACAAGGGGGATATTGTTGACACCGTTATCACCGGAGACGATGGCAAAGCCGTTACGGATCCTCTGTATCTCGGCAAGTATAACGTGCGCGAGGTCAAAGCTCCCTATGGCATGGTGCTAAACGACGAAGTACATTCGGTCGAACTGGCCTATGCCGGTCAGGAGGTGACCATCGTTGAGACGGCGACCGGCTTTGTCAATGATCGCCAAAAGGTACAGATTGATTTACTCAAGGTTCTGGAGCAGAACGACATTTTCAGCCTTGGCATGAATGGTGAGATCACTGCCGTTACCTTTGGCCTGTACGCTGCCGAAGAACTGACCGCCGCTGATGGTTCAGTCATTCCGGCGGACGGCCTGCTGGAGATCATCAGTTGCAACCAAGACAGCACGGCACAATTCGTGACCGACCTACCGATGGGTGCGGCGTTGTACGTGCAGGAGATCGCCACCGACGAACATTACATTTTGTCCGATACCCCATACCCGGTGGTATTCGAGTACGCCGGGCAGGAAGTCGCGACAGTGCATATCACCGTTAATGCCGGTGAGGCAATCGGCAACGAGCTAATCTATGGTACAGTTCAAGGGCTGAAAATCGACCGCGAAACCGAGACGACTATCGCGGGCGCTCTGTTCGGGCTATTCCGCGCTGATGAAACGGAATTCACGGAGGAAACGGCGATTTTAAAGGCGGATTCAAAGGAGAACGGGATATTCAAGTTTGAAAATGTTCCGTTTGGCAACTGGCTCATCCGGGAATTGCGCCCCGCCGAAGGATTCCTCCCAAACGAGGAAATTTATCCCGTTACTGTTACCAAAGACGAAGAAATTGTCGAAATCACAGTTGTCAACGACTGTATCCCAGAAATCAGCACAACTGCAGCGGTGGAGGGAGCAAAGGAAATTGGTGCCACCGAAGTGTTTACATTGGAAGATGTCGTAACCTACCAGCATTTGATCCCTGGTAAGGAGTATGTGCTGAAAGGTGTACTGATGGACAAGACTACTGGTCAACCCCTGCTTATCGATGGCCAGGAAATTCGTGCAGAAACGGCATTCATCCCGGAAGAACCTTCCGGCGAGGTCACTGTTCCCTTTACCTTTGATTCCAAGTACATCAAGGAAGACACGGATATTGTCGTGTTTGAAACACTTTACCGGGACGATGTAGAACTGACTGTTCACGCCGACATCGACGATGAAGGACAGACAGTAATGGTACATGTTCCCGAAATCGGTACAACAGCCAGTGTGAACGGCGGTAAAGAAGCCATTGCCGGCGATATGGTGCTGATCGAAGATATCGTATCCTACACCAATCTAACCCCTGGCAAAGAATATAGCATCAGCGGCGTACTCATGGACAAAAACACTGGCCAGCCTTTCCTTGCGAATGGCCAAGAGGTTCGCAGCGAGGTCACCTTCACCCCAGAAAATGCAAACGGAGAGATTATGGTGACCTTCCAATTCGACGGTTCGGCTATTACCACTGACACAACACTGGTCGTGTTTGAAACTCTTTATCGCGAGGGCGTGGAGTTAGCTGCCCATGCGGATATTGATGATAAAGGGCAAACAGTGCTGCTGCATACACCGCCTGCGCCACCTGTTCAAACCGGCGATGATGCGCCGTGGGAAACAGCCGCAACTCCGATTCTGATCGGGACCCTTATGTTCTCGGTTTCTATTGCGCTGGGCAAAAGGAAAGCTGGATTCGGTAGATAATTTTTTCTTTATCGGGTCGATAGATCCCCTCACTGCGGAATATCCGTAGTGAGGGGATAACGGCCAAAATTTCATCTTCCCCATCCACCGTAGCGCGGGTAGTTCAACCCATTTACCAATATCAAGACAGGAGGCGTTATTATGAACGACATTTGGAACGAACCGGACAACAATGAGATCGAACATTACGCTACTGTGATCCAGCACACTCCCACAGCGGCTGTCCTGCTGGATGGAGACGATGTGTATTTCCTGGAAATGGAGGATCCACAGCTCCTGCCGGTGGGTACGTGCGAAAGTGTTGACGGACTTACACCTGTCTGCACGCTGGATGAACTGAATGCTTGTATTACGGAAATGGAGGTGGGACCATATGCCCAAGCCATATGACACCGACCAGGCACGTCAACAAGGTGCACAGCGACTACAGCAAGCAAAAGAAGCCCTAACAGGTATTCTTAACACCTGGAAGGAAGATCCCGAAGTGCTGGCTGAAGCGTTGGAGTTTCGGGGCAAATTTCACCAGTACAGCATGCGCAATTCGGCACTAATTCAACGACAAAATCCAGGCGCTACTTTTGTCTCCTCCATTCGTGTATGGAATGAACGGGGATACCGGATAAAAAAAGGGGAACGCGGCTTGGAAATTCTGTTTCCACAACAAACCGAATTGTTTATCAACGAATCCGGTGCCACCAAGAAACTTACTGAAGCGACTACAGAAGAACGGCATCAAATTGCAGCCGGAAATCTGAGACGGTTTACTCATACTGGGTTTCGTGTCGGCACGGTCTTTGATATTTCGCAAACGACATGCCCGCCGGAAAATTATCCACGGGTCTATAGCGTTGGTTATAATTCTTCTCAACATGCCGCCCTGTATGAATCGGTCAAAAGGTTTGCTGAGAAAAACGGGTACACCATAATCGAGACTGACACACCAGGTGGTATGCCCTCGATTTCCTTGCGTGGCCTCCACAGTGGTACACGATCAAAGATTGAAATCAACAGTCGGTTGCAGGACACCCAACGTTTGGACACATTAGTACACGAAGTCGGCCATTCCCTGCTTCACATAAATCCGGAAGATAGTCAGAAACCGACAGCTATCAAAGAGTTGGAGGCAGACGGCGTTTCGATCATGCTGGCATCGGCATTGGGAATCGAAATCACCGAGCAAAGGGAACGACATTTTGCCGCCAATTATGAAGCCGCCAGCAAACTGGAAAGTTTCGCACTGGAAGATATGCTGCCTGGAATCGTTTCAGCATTTGATACTGTTTGGAAAGGGATTGAACAGGAGATAGCTGTACAGCCTGAGCTGCCAACACCGATCGATCGTGCACAAGCATCCAAGCCACAATCTGCTTCCCGTCCCACTGCCTTCCATGCCGGAGCACGATTTGACGCTGAAAGGATGACGCAAGAACGCCTTGATGCCCTCATTGCCCAAGGTGAAACCTCTCCGTATTTTGAAAACATGATCTTTCAGGGTATCCATTTCCCAAAGGAAACCGGCGGCCGATTTGTAAACTGTACTTTTATTGACTGTGATTTCTCAGGTACCAATGTTCATGCTCAATTTGATAAGTGTTCCATCCACAGCGCCAAAACTGAGGGCGCTTTTTTTCATGCTGGATTCCAGCACTGTAATATTTCTAACACCGGCTTCCAAAACGTTCGGATATCATCGGCTTTTTCCGATGTAACAATCCGCCGGTGTACAGCACAGAATACCGTCTTTGAAAATTGCTTCTTTGACGGTGGTATTATGGATCATCTTTCTCTTTTAGAGGGAGTGACTGCAATCAATACACAGGGGTTGGATACGGTAAAAGTTACTCTCAGCCGGGGCACTGAACAGGAAATAGAAGCTTATACGCAAAGGCTTTTCGCTGTGCTAAATTCGGTTCATTTCGGAGGAACCGCCGAAGCAGAGTCAACTGCTATTCCACCTGAACAAGCTATTGCCGCAACTGTAACTCCCCGTATTTTTCTTGATATGGACGGTACTCTGGTACGATTTCACGATGATGTGCGCTATATCGAACATATGACAGAACCAGGTTTTTTTGCAGATCTTACTTCCTATGCTAATACCATAGAGGCCGTGCGGCAGTTTCGGATACACCATCCGGAAACAGAGATCTTCATTTTATCAGCCTTGATCGACACCCCCTATTGTGAAGCGGAGAAAAACGCCTGGTTGAACAAACATATACCGGACATCGATGCTGGACATCGGATTTTTGTAAAGGCTGGTGAGAACAAAGCCAATCACATTCCAGGGGGCGTACAAAACACCGATATCCTGATCGATGACTATAATAAAAACTTGACAGAATGGCGAAACGCCGGTGGGTGCGCGGTGAAATTTGTCAATCACGTCAACGACAACGGCCTGAATGGAGAAATGTGGAACGGCGATCGTATATCCTATGACCTAACCGCGGAGCAGCAAGAAAAGGCATTGAATTATCAAGTCAGTACTGTTAAAGGTCGTACCGATACACGGGAGTCAGTAAATGCAGCAAATCAACAGTTCACTATTATGTGTCATGTGATCCATCAATATGAAGTATCTGTGGGCATGCCGCAAAGCGATATCTTAGTCACCTTACAATTCGATGGAAATACAGCATACTGGGCGCCCCGAAACGGAGTCAGTGAAGAACAGATCAAAGCCGCTGCCCAACAGTATGGCCGCTGGCTGGAATACGGGGAAGCAGTCGATTTTACCTTATCGGATGCGTGGAAAATGGACCGCAGCCATTTAGTAATGGGACCCACACCGGCATTCTTAGGGGAATATGGCTTCGACGCCGCCTTACCTTTAATGGCATCGGCACGAAAGCTTCGGGAAATGACCTCTACGGAATCTCCAATCGAATCAGCTCATCCGCATGGATTATCGGTCGAAACGATCAAGCGATTACCTGCTGCAATTGCCAATCCGGCTATTGTCATGATCTCGGCTACCCGTCCGGAAGACAGTCTGGTCTTGGTATCCTCTATGATCGATGAGCAGAATAGGCCAATTATTGTGTCGTTACGAAGGGGACAGGGGTATATCGAAATGGAGGGCACCCCCGCCAATATCATGACCAGTGCTTATGGGAAAGACCAATTTAATGATTTTTTACAATACGCAAAGAGAGATAACCGGATTTTATATGTGGACGAAAAACAGTACCACGAATTAAGTCGCATCCCAGGGATTCAGATTCCCAGTGATCTGGAAGCCGGAAGATATCCCGAAAATATCGAGCGGTTCCTTACAAAGGCATCCGTACAAGGGCAGGACTTAGACGCCGGTCTTCCCACTTCTGAGCATTCCGCCCCATCGTTCCACAAAGCGGCAGCCGGATCATACGCCCGTCCATTACCAAACGATACCATCGACCGTATCAAGCAGGAGATCCCCATTATGCAGGTTATCGAATCCTGCGGCTATACGCTACAACGAGTCGGCCGTCATTACAACTTAAAAGAGCATGATAGCTTGATCGTATACCCTGAAACCAATTCTTTTCATCGGTTTTCAACTGGTCATGGTGGCAGTTCCATCGATTTTTTGATGCAAATGCAGAATATGACTCAAGGGGATGCCATACGTACTCTAGCATCTCAATTGACCAACCATTCCTCTCCTCCCCCATTTCAAGCGGCAAAAGCACCGGGACCCACTCTGCGAAAAGAATTACAGCTTCCTCCTCCCTGCGAAGGAAAATACCAGCGTGCCACAGCTTATCTGACCAAAACACGGTGTATTGATCCGGAGGTTGTAACTTCTTTGATGCGACACAAGGGCCACGGTTCCTATCTCTATCAGGATGAACGTAACAACGTGGTCTTTGTGGGCTTTGATTCCGAAGGAATCCCCGCCTATGCGTCACGGCGCAGTACTCTGACTTCATCCAACTTTAAAGGCGAAATTTCCGGAAGCAACGGAAATATTGGTTGGTTCGTGGACAACAAAGCTTCCAAACTATATGTCACCGAATCTGCCATTGATGCGATGTCCCTTATGACTATGCGCAAAGAGGCTGGCCAGGCAATAGAAAGTGCCAACTATCTCTCGATTGGCGGCGTATCGAAATTCGCTGCCGTAGGATACTGGCTTGACCATCATCCGAATATTGAGGAGGTCATAACAGCCTGTGACCATGACGAAGCAGGGCAAAAATGCAATCAGGATATCATGGCGCTTGTTAAAGAACATCACCCTAATGTGGCCGTAAAAATTTTTGATGACTTTGGAGACAACACCACTAAAGACCTAAACGAAGCATTATGTTCCCAAAAACAGCGGGAAAAGCAGACTCAGCAGGTGAAAGATGTGCCTCTCCCTTTTCCCAAATCCAATGAAAGGGGGAGAGAAGTCGAATGACAAGAGACCAACAAAAACAATACAAGGAACTGGCTCAAGCTGTTTTACGGTGCCAAGGCATTGCTTATGCCGACTGGTTAGCGGAACAGCACCGCACGCTCGTATTGGAAAATGTGTCCTTGATCGCCTCGGCTCTGACGAAACAAAATCATAAGGAAACGGAGATGTGATTTATGAACTATTTAATGAAATTCATTCCCATGGACGCCTCCACCGGTGATCCCACCAGTTCTGGAGGTGACTTAACATCAATCCTGTCCACCATTTCCCAAGTGGTAACCTATGTGCAGGCTATTGGGGCCGGTATTATTGTTCTGGTTTTGGCCATGTCTGCATTTCATTTCTTCGTGGGGGGACAGCAGGGATTTGAGATTGGGAAAAAACAAATTATCGGTATCGTGATCGGCGCAGGACTCCTGTTCTGTGCTACCGCTGTGAGCGCGGTCATCAAAACTATGTTTGGATATTCAGGTTGAAGCATTTAAAAAGAGGGAGAAGGCGTTCGTCTTCTCCCTCTTTCCCAAAGGAGGGACTCCCACGTGAAACGAACTGCTCAGGGCACCAGCGCCAATCCACGCGGCATCCAGCGTCGGATTCGCCGACATCTGACTCGTAAACCGGTATTGGTTTGTCTGTTTGGTATATCCACGCTACTGATTTTTTGCCTTTTCAACTTTGCGGTGTCCCTTCTCTGTTCCCTGTTTGATTTTTTGGGGCAAACCATCCAGCAGGGCATCCAAAATAACGGTCAGACACCTTCTCTGTCCATCCCGGCATTTTTTCATCCTGCCCCGGTTCCCTGGTGGGGCTTTATGCTGATCGCCCTCTTTTCTCTTTTATCCGCCGGCGGCCTTGTTTGGCGGATATGGAAAAATATGTATCTTCCCTCGGAAGAATTGTCCAAGGGCAGCCGCCGTTGGACAACACTGGAAGAACTTAAAGAACAGTATACCGGTATTCCCGACCGGCGGGCCGTATACGAGGGTATCGGTGGTATTCCCATATCACGGTATAAACGCACACTATTTATCGATCAAAGCCCGGTGAACAATCTCATAATCGGGACCACTCGTTCTGGTAAAGGTGAGGTTTTTGTTACATCTATGATCGATATTTACAGCCGTTGCAAAAACATAGCCGACCGCGCCAGCCTAGTCATAACCGATCCCAAAGGCGAACTCTGCGCTGCATCGTATACGACTTTGCAGAAGCGCGGATATACCGTACAGGTAATGGATCTGCTACGTTTTAACGGGTTGTCCTATAATCCGCTGGAACTGATTAAAGACGTTTACCTTGCAGGAGATACTGCCGAAGCTCAGCTTTTAACAAAAACCATATCCACCATTATTTTTCATGATCCCAACGCACGGGATAAGACCTGGCAAAATTGGTCAATAGCCCTTACAAACGCTTTGATCCTGGCGCATGTGATCGACTGCTGCAGCACGGCAGCCATTTACGATGATCCCGCGATAAAAGAGGAATATTACTCCAAAATCAATATGTACTCCGTCACACGGCTGCTGATCGACCTGATGAATGAGAACACAATAGACGGGAAATATCCGATTGATCAATTTTTTGCACGCCGGTCTGCCGGGGATATAGCCAAATTGCAATATGCAGCCGTAGCCGGGGCTACAGGAAAAACCAAAGGCAACATATTTTCCAACACCCTTGCTGAATTGACCCAGTTTACTATGGACAATATTGCCCGAACGACCGCAAAAAACACCATCGACTTAAAATCCATTGGATTTGACACCACCCATCCCACAGCGCTATTTCTGGTACTGCCGGATTACGATGTCAGTAACCATTTTATTGTTACCATTATGCTGGCACAGCTTCGGTATGTGTTAGCCAAAAATGCCGCCTATGCACCGGGAGGGAAATGCCCCCGGCAGGTAGCCTTTATTCTGGACGAGTACGGCAACATGAGCCGTGCCATCCCGGACATGGCCCACAATATCACCACCGATTTGGGACGGAATATCTATTACACCCTGATCGTCCAATCGTATAGTCAAATTTACCGGCTGCACGGCCAGGAGGACGGCCGTACCATTATTGGTAACTGCGGTAACCAGATTTACCTGTTAACCATTGACCTGGAAACGGCACGGTATTTCTCTGACCTGATTGGGAATGAAACGATTACCACCCAACACATCACCGGCGACGAGCTGTCTTTACATAAAACTTTTTCGGAAAACACGGAGCAAAAACCGCTTTTGGATGCAAACCAGCTTATGGAGCTTGGAGAAGGAGAAAGCGTTGTTGTTCGGGTAACCAAACGACAAGATATTCATGGCAATAAGATTAAAGCGACCCCTATTTTTAACACCGGCAAGACCAAGATGAAATACCGGTACGAATACCTGGCAAAAGATTTTGATACCAGCAAATCCTTGTCAGATATTGTTTTCCCGGTTGCCCATCACAATGTGTCACTTGCAGATATTGTATACCATCCCGAAGAATATGGAGATACAACCGGAGACATCGAAGATAGCCCTATGGAAGATATTCTTTTCCCTTCCGCCTTTAGTTTGTGTATCGCTGACCTTCCACCAGAATCCATTCATCGGCTGCTGGTGTATTATCGTAAAATATTCGCCGGTTCCCATCTGTCCGATACTGATATTGACCGTATGACGATCAGCGACTTCGACGCACATCTGCAGGGGTTGTGCGACGATAGAAAAATGACGGCCAGTGATTACCGACTATTGCAAACCATCCTGCAGGGAGGAGTGACCACGCTTGTCAAGCATACGAATGCGGCACAATGAATTACGTGGCCGTATTATTCGGACGGTTACAGTCAGCGCTTTACTGTTGCTGGGGTGGGCCATATTCTACCCAACCATAGCGATTGCACTTAACACGGACGATGTGCGCGAAATGACCGAGCTGTACGAAAAATATGATATGCCGCGCAATAATATGATCAGTTATATTGGTCGGCTGCTGGGCTGGATGATGATAAACGGTATCAGTACATTGGTAGGAGCCATAGAAGATGCCGTCTGGCAGATCAGTGAATTGTTTAATGGATTCGCTTCTTCTGCAGGGGCCAATTCCTTAGTGGGGAAAGTAGCGACTTTAGGGGCGCTGCTTTTTGTTTTCGTAGTGCTTTATCTGGCCTGGCAGGCTATGATGAACAAGATTAAATGGTCAGATTTATTTCAAAATGCCATTCTATCGCTGGTGGTATTGCTGCTTCTGCCCACAGTCATGACGCAAGCATTGACCTTGACGCAGCAGGCTATGGCTTATATAAAGGGTGGTGAATCCACTTCTATTACCGATCAGTTAGTGAGCAACAATGTGATTGATGTCACCGGGTATGACACTGCCGGTGAATTTGCCCTGAATGGTGATATACACCCACAGGGTGAGCTGTTCGGTGGCAGCGGAATTTCAATCACAGAACTGGTGGATCCCGATGATATGACCGACCAAAACGCTGATATTTACAATCAGTATGTGGACAATGGTGAACTGAAAGAGGTCAACATGGCCGAGTTCTTCGGCGTAAAGATCGACATATTCTCTACCCAGTATTACCGATACAAGGTCAACTGGTTCCCAATTTTTATGAGTCTAATTATTTCCGGCATTGCATTTGTTTTTAGCGGCGTTAAGATTGCCCGTCTCCTGTACGAATTGGCTATCAATCAGGCCCTTGCCACTTTCTGCGCTTGGCTGGATGTTCATTCCGGTCAACGATTGAAAAAATGCCTGCAAATGATTGTCGCCACTTTTATCACCTTATGCGGAGTGTATTTGTGCTTCGCGTTTTATATTATCGGTCAGGCATGGGTAGCCGATTGGGATATTATACCGCAACTTATCGCTATGTTGGCCATGGCTTGGGCGTTGATTGACGGACCCAATCTATTCGAAAAGATTGTAGGAGTGGATGCCGGCCTGCAGGATGGCGTCCGGACAATGTACGGTATTCGTGCAGCAACCAATATGACACGATCTATCGGCCGTGGTATCTTCGGTACCCGCATGATGGATGGATCACGCGTCGGCGGTATTGTCAACCACGCTAAAGGGGCTGCTGGTAAAGTCAGCCAAGCTGCTGCTACAGGTGCTGAAGCCGGCGGAAGAATTGTAGGTAACGTCGCTGGCCGGGTGCAAGGCCAAAAGCCTGTACATGGTCAAAGCCCAAGCAGCCCGAACCGATATGAACGGAGACAGCCTCAAACACCGGACACAACCGGTACAATATCCAGGACATCGGAACCGTCTGTTGCAAACCAGGCGATCGTAACCCCATCTGTTGCTGCTTCCACTTCCGCCGCCCCAGCAAAGGCAGATATGAATTCTTCTGTACTTGGCGCCGATACCGTTCATCAGACGGATGCTTCGATGCCGGTAATGACCAGCACAGAGCAATCAGAAACTGGCGCAGCAGTATCTGGCGCAGTCATCCCGCCACCGGATAATACTGGCACAACGGATACACGATCCGTTGAGGAGGTCGCCGCCGCATCGCTCGAAACCGCCCGTGAGGCCGCCATGCAGGAACAGCAGACCGATACCCGTCGGTATGATCGCACCGACGAAACAGCAGCGCCGGTCAGTATGAGCGATTACATCCGCAGACGGAATAAGACCACCGGCTCTGTCTCCCTTTATCAGATCCGGACTAATGCTATCAAAGGGTATCAAGAAGGGAAAGAACAACGTCAAACCAAGCTGCAGCGTAAGGCGGATAACGCCCGCACACCATTGGGAGCCGAAAAAATCGCCGTTCAAGGGAGGGCCTCGGTTGCACGATATGAGCGATTCCAGCAACGGCACACAGCTATCGAGGAACGTCGCAAGGAGATTGAAGCAAGCCGGAAACATAAACGGGAAGTCCAGGAAGCAACCAACGCCTACAAGTGGCTAGAAAAGCACGATCCCGTGGATCTCCCGGCTCCTCCGCCAGACGAGACTATCTACCGTGCAGATCGTTCGCAAAGGAGGGAATAACTTTGACCTATCTGATTCCAAAACGAATGAAAGAAGAAATCAAGCTGTGTAGCAAGCCCATGAAAATCTACCTGAGGGATTTGGCCGTTATGGGAGTAATAGTTGGTGCGGGCTGGATGCTTTCCTCCTGCGTGTATCCTTCTTTATGGCTACTGATTCCATACTGCCTATATGTAGCTTTCTCGGCCTTATACCTGACCCGTCCTGCGCCGGATAATCCTGGCAAACGCCGGTGGGAAGCTATCATATATCTACTCGCCCGGCACCTGGGCCGGCCTTGGTTCAAATCTATTGATAACCCCAAAAGGAGGATCATGTATGTCCCGACACAAGACATCGGAACCAAAAACAGCCGTTCCTGAAATCGAATCTCCGCCGCAAGCCGAACCTGTAGCCGACGGAAGGAAAACTTCAAAACCAAAACAAAAGAAGCCTAAACCGGAAAAGGTAACGATTCCTCGGCTTACCGTGGATGTTTTAGGTATTCGGGAATATACCGGGGGGCATTTTGTAATGCAGGACGATAGTATTATGGATATTTTCCAGTTGGTCGGCCGCAACCTTCAGGCGGCCGAAGAAGCCGATATTCAAAGCCAAATCCATCAAAGCGCCCGATATTACCGCCTGCAGCAAAAGGATATCAAAATCATCACCTTAAACTACCCCACCAACACTCAAAACCAACAATCTCATCTGCGGCATCTTCTGGAGAAGGCGCAGGATCCGGTGTTTCAAGATTTGCTGCAGGATGAAATGGCTGCTCTGCAATATTTGGAGGAGTATCGCACCGAGATCGTCAACTTTCTTTTTTTATTTGCTGACAGCGAAAAGGACTACGCAGCTCAACGACAGATTTTGACCTCTTCCAGCGGATTTTCCGTGGTGATACTGGACAAAGAGGCCAAAATCATCCTGCTACGTAAACTGGCTAACATGAACCGCAATATTAAAGTATAAGGCAGGAGGGATTCTGTATGTTTCGCAAAAAGACTGTAGTCGAAAAAAAGGGCTATGACCCTGCTTTACTGGCAGCCATACAGACACAGGGAAACCTGGGGTTAAACGATGAGCGATACGTCAAATTCGGATCCGGTGGATACGCCATGTGTCTGGAGGTGTATGGCTTTCCCAGCCTGGTCAGTGAATTCTGGTTGTCCACTATTATGAACAACTATGGCGTAATCGCTGTTCTGGATATCGCCACCGCCAGTAACGAGGAAAATGGGGTCAGCAACGATCTTGACCGTTCCATGAAAGAGCTGGCCGATCAGATCGAATGCATGAGCAGTAACATGGAGCAAAAGGAAGCAGCACATGAATACGCGTTGCTTAACGAACTGGCCGATGATATCACCACCGCCGGCGAAGTTGTAAAGCTGGTACGCTGCCGTCTGTTTGTCCCAGGAGATACCAAGCAGGAGGTAGATGAAAAAGCGGCCCGGTTGATGAAAGAACTCAACGCCCGCAAATACGAAAACGCAACCTACCTGAATGAAGTGGAATATCAATATAAGGCTGTATTCACGCCGTATTCCAAACAAAAAGCCATGCTGCCTCGACGGACTGGAATGCCTATGTCATCACAGACGCTGGCAGCTGGCTATTTCTTAAACCATGAATATCTGGATGACCCCTGCGGACTGTATCTTGGTACTACCTCTACAGGAGGTAATGTTATCTTTGATTTGTACCATAAAGACCGTAACCGCGCCTCTTATGACGCCTTAGTTCTGGGCAAAAAAGGCTCTGGAAAATCCACCTTGTTAAAAAAATTGATGAAGTGCAATGCCATTGTCGGCAACTATATTCGAGTCATCGATGTGGCGGGAGAGTTCCGGGATTTGGCCGAATTACTGGGTGGAAAAGTTATCACGATGGATGGCAAAAGCGGTATTATCAATTATCTGGAAGTGTTCAAGCGGGATGAAAGCGAAGCCGTCAACTTCGCAGCTCACCTATCTAAGCTCAACAGTCTTTACCAGTTCCTGTCCCCTTCCGCCGGCGATGACGATCGCAATGAATTTGAAGGCTTGGTACGTCGGCTGTATGAGGAAAAAAATCTATGGGGGACCAACTGTAACAAAACTCAGATCACTGGGCTTGACCCATCGGTCTACCCCACCTTCTCGGAGCTGCTGGCGCTCATCCGCCGGGAACTGTACTGCGAAGATGGATCTGTGCGCCACGACCTGTCAGAAGCACGGCGCCACCGGCTGGAATCCATTGAACTAACCATTGATAATCTGGTACAAAGCTACGGTAGCATGTTTGACGGTGCAACTTCGATCCCGGACCTGACCAGCGAACAAATCATTGTGTTTGATTGCCAGAATATCAGCACCATAAAATCAGAAATCTTCGGTGGTATGCTGTGGAATATCCTGTCGATCATGCTGAACGATATGATTAACATTGGGCTGCCCAGCAAACGTGCTTTTGAATCCGGAACGCCGGTAGAGGATGTTCCCAAACTACTGCTGATTGTAGATGAAGCGCATAAAATCATCAATACTTCCAATGCAATCGCGCTGGATCACATGATCGAAATTGTTCGAGAAGGCCGAAAGTATTTTACCGGTCTGCTCTTTGCCTCCCAGTCTGTGCGGGATTTCGCGCCGGAGAATACGGCAAACGAAAATATCGAAAAAATCAAGGTGTTGTTTGAACTTACCCAGTACAAATTCATCATGCAGCAGGATCCTAACTGTCTCAATCTGATTCGCCGTATCTTCGAGGGAGAGCTTACCGAATATCATGTTCAAGACATTCCCCGATTCCAACGCGGAGAATGCATTTTGGACATCACCGGTGTTGAGGCAATCACTATGGCGGTTGAAGTGACGGATGAAGAACTTGCGCTATTTAAAGGAGGCGCATGATAGTGAATCCTTTGCAGAAAAAAAGCGCTGTAGAGCGTAATATGCAAAAGCTCAGGCACAGCACTTCCGGCCAGTACCTTGGCTTTGTCCTTGGATTTTTATTGCTCGGTGCCATGTTCCTTACTTCGTCTTTATGGGTCCCGGCTTTGACAGCCAATAACGCCGTAGCGGCAACCGCAATAGGCAACACACAGGACATATCCGCTACCGCTAAACTGATCCTTCGCTATTGGGATTACTCCATAAACGAGAACAAAATGGAAATAGGCTTTGATGTTGATGTGCTGGACGATCTCAGCGATTCACTAACCGTATCAGCGTTCAGCAGCAAAGGAGAAAACCGGAAAAGTATCACGGCCGAGCTGGTGGGCTGTTGGGAACAAAAACTTTTTGTCACGCTCTCAGACGTACCTGAACGCTATGACACAATCACATTGACGATCCACAACGAAACAGATAAAACCGATCACTCGACCGCACAGTTTTCGTGCAGTCAATCGGTGCATCAGGTCTCTGAGCTGACACGAAAAAGCATTACAGATTTCCGCGTATATGCTATCGATTTAATGCTGAAAGACCTGGCAGTACAAGATCAACAATACACGACTGATATAACCGAAACACAGCAACAGTATCATACGCTGGAAGAGAGAATTGCTGCGCTGGAAAAGGAAAAACAATTTCAAACCACCAGCGAGCAAAAGTCCACTGAATCGAAACAAACAGCCATCCAAAATCAGCAAAATACGTTGCTGCAACATATCAATTCTATAGCTGCTTCAAGGCGTGAAATTCAGGAAAAGACTGACGTTCTTACGAAAAAAAAGGAGGCAATCCTATCTGGTGAATTCTGATTTTTATGTTTATCCGCCGTGCCGAAACCTGGAAAAAATTCATTCGGTCGGCGGGAATTTTTTTGCCGGTTTCCTATAACCAAACCGGGCTGGTTTCGGTACAGTTTTCGGACAGAAAAATGATAAAAATGTGTACGGAAAACCGGCAAAAAAACTGTAGCCCTCCTGTGTACATACCGTAGACCGTGTTGTGTACTTTCCCGCATTTTCAGTGTCCCCTACCGATGGATACAATCTGGTCTACGCCATCAACCGCCGAAAGCGGTGTCATTATGCGGATTTGGGTAGGCTTTGCCTACCTCCCCACCGCCCCGGTGGGGACAAAAATCCCTTATGCTCATACATCCGCATCCGAAAATTTGTGGCAGCTCTTATTTCCGGATGTAATTTTGCAAAAATCGGTCCCTTAATGCGGACAAAAGGAGAGATCAAAATTGCCAACCGAACTCAAAATTCGCGGACTGGATCCTGACACTATTGAAGCCATCGATCGCCGGGCCAAATACTACGGAATGTCGCGGAATGCTTATCTTGCATCGCTACTGACCAACTACACCGCGCAAAAAGAAATGGAAACCTATGTGGCCCGTTACGAAGCGTTGGTACAAGAAATGATTTCTGCCATCAAACGGAATACTGACGCTTTAACACGCTACCTTTCTTTGATGGAGGAGACGTAATATGCCAACCAAATCAAAACATATCCGCGTGCCAAACGATGTGGAAGCCATCGTTGAACGCTACCGCGTCAATCACGGCTTGAAGTATTTCAGTGATGCTTTGTTTGAAATCGTACGTCAAAACAACGAAATGCCGGGTGCCAGCGTTGCGCAGACACTGGCTGAATTGTTGGCGGTAGAAATTACCAAACGGTTAAAAGATGAAATGAACAGTGATACCGTCGCCATCCGGCTATCCTCCCGTTCTGCCGACCGTAACACCCAGGTATTGCTGCGGGCCATCAATCAGATAATGTCATCCATGCGGATTTCGCATTATATCGATCAGGATACCAATATCATGGCGCAGTGTAAAGGCATTACCGATAACGAGATCGAGCGTTACCGCCAGTTACGCATTGACCAAAGTCACCGAAAACGCGGACGAAAAGCAGGGTCTTCTACCACCCAACCGCCAGCCGGTGAGTTACATACAGATACGCTGCCAGAGGACGGTGATTTTGTATTATAGCGAGGTGATTCTACATGCCGGAACAGGAGCGCGTCCGACCGGGAGTGATTGTTGCCACCCGGTTTGCCATGTCCAGTGACGCACGATATCAAGGCTATATTGACTATATCGACCGCGACGAGGCGTCCCGAACGCAAAACGCTGACCGGTACGATTTATTTGTCAGCGATTATATGGATAATCCACGTAAGACCAACAGGGTACAGTCATCCGATCCTGATTATCCATTGCCTGATTCCAATGACGAAAAAGAATCCGCTTTATTTACCGCCGGTCACGATCTACTCACCCCTGCCGAAAAACAAAACCTCAAGCATCAGTTCCAAAAAGCCCAGCAAAATGGCTCGCCCTTGTGGCAGACCGTCATCAGCTTTGACAACGATTATCTCAAAGAATGTGGGGCGTTGTCGCCGGATGGCCGTGCCCTGGATGAATCGGTTTTGCGGACTGCAACCCGTAACGCCATGCTGGATTTTTTCCGCCGGGAAAAGATGGAAATCAGCGGCGTGTGGGCGGCTTCCATCCATTACAATACGGATAACATCCACATCCATGTCGCCACTGTCGAGCCGCATCCGACCCGAGCCAAGGTGCAATATAACGGACGTGAACAGTATCGCGGTAAGATCAAGCCCTCCACCATCGATGGGATGAAATCCCGCGTGGTCAATACCATCAGTGACAGTACACTGCATTTGGCCGAGATCAACCGGGTCATCCGAGAGAACATTGTTGCCGTTAAGCGCGGCCGGCCGTTGTCCCGCAATCAGCTTTTTCAAAAAGAGTACCGGCAAATCCTTCAACAGCTTCCGGCCGATCATCGGCGATGGCATTACGGTGATCATGCGCTGGATGGTATTCGGGATCAGATTGACCGGTTTACTGAACGATATATCGCCCGCTACAATCGGGAAGATTTTGCCGAACTGAATCAAAAGCTGGATGCGCAACAATCCCGGCTGATGCGAGCCTATGGAACAGGGCAAAGCAATCGATATATGGATTACAAAAACACCAAACTGGCTGATCTTCGCCAACGCTTGGGCAATGCAGTCCTGTCCGAGATGCGGGAAACTGCTGCTCAGATGGATGGCATCAAAAAACGCACGCCGAACAAAGCAGTTGTTAAAGCACGTGCCCAAAAAGTGCTGTACGACAGTTGCCGGGATCTCAAAAGGGCGTTTCGGAAAACAATAAATCATGTGAAAAACCAACGTGACTTTGACTATTTACAAGAGTTAGCTGCCGAACCGGATGACAGCCGGTAAAGGGAGGGATACCGATGAAACGAAAGCGTTCCATGAAATGGATATTTATTTCCTTTGCCGGTATTGTACTGCCTCTTGTGATCCTGATTTCTCCCTTGTTAATGGTGGTATCGGCATTGGCCGTGGGGATTGCCGGAGAAGGCAGCAACGCTGCCACACAACCGGAAGATAAACCGTCCGCATCGATCGGAAATGGCGATATCGTGGCGGTGGCCCAAGCTGAAATAGGCAATGAAGGGGGTGAAAAATACTGGAAGTGGTACGGATATGCCGAATGGGTGGATTGGTGCGCCTGCTTTATTAGTTGGTGCGGTAACCAATGTGGATATATCGCCACAGGGGTGTTACCCAAATTTTCAAGCGTCAATGAAAATGGCATTCCCTGGTTTCAGGAGCGCGGGTTATGGGCTGGCCGTGGATATACTCCATCGCCTGGTGACATCGTATTTATCGACTGGGACAATGATGGTACCGCCGATCATGTAGAGCTGGTGGAACGGGTAGAAGGAACAACGGTTTACACGATTGGCGGAAACCGCGATGGCGGAAAAGGCGTCTGCGGCCAGGGAGCCTATAAACTGGGTAGCGGAACCATTTACGGATATGGCACACCAAACTACCGCAGCCTGCTCTGGCCGACACCAGATTGTAAGGTTATCAAGAAAACTTTTTTCTCGACTAAACGATATCTGGCTATCGGCCCGGCTACCAATCTGATTGATGTGACTGGCCTGCCTATTATTGCGGCCAAGACCGGGACGGTAACGCAAGTAAGCCAATATAACAACATTAACGGGTATTGGTCGATTGAGGTCAGCCATGGTAAAGGCGATATGGTCACAATCTATGATCGTTGCCTGTCCCCACAAATCGAAAAAGGTGACACCGTAACGGCCGGCCAGGTGATCGCCAGCATGGCAGCGCCTACAGCAGGAGATGACGTGAGTCTGGAATTCACAGTATTGGTAGACGGCACTCCTGTTGATCCGATCGAATCTGGATATTTATCACAAGATGGGTTGATTATGCCTTAATAATAGGACCTTATAATTGAAATCGCGACCAGGCGCATTGAATGTGTCGGGAAATGACAAACAGGAAAGGAGTTCACACATGAATACAGTCAACATTATAGGACGTATAACTAAGACTCCCGAATTGCGCAATACCGATTCCGGAATAGCTGTAACCAATTTTACCTTGGCAGTTGATCGGGACTATACGTCAAAAGAGCAGGAAAGACAAACGGATTTTTTACCGTGGTAGCTTGGCGTCAGACCGCTGTATTTGCTGCCAAATACCTGACAACTGGTATCCGGATCGGCGTGACTGGTAAGCTGGAAAACCGACAGTATACTGACAAAAACGGTATCAAGCGTACTGTGACGGAGATTATCGCAGACAAGTTTGATTTTGCAGATGGTAAAAAGGACGCCGGGGCACAGCCAAACTCAGAGGAAGCTCCAGAGCCAAGTGGTTCACCTGCTCGGCAGGTTACTGACGATTATACGGCATCTGCAGCTTTTCCAGAAGATTATACGATTGTAATTTGACCTGTTATTCCAAACATACAAAGGAACGCCAGTGCCTCTTTGGTGCTGGCGTTCATCATGTCAAGAAGGAGAAAAAGATGTTTCAACATATTAAAATATCCAAAGCCGTTATTAAAAATTTGGATGTGAAAGAACGCATGTTGTACGCGCTGATTGCAGCACACCTGGCAATCCCGGATTTCCAATCGCCTCACGGGGGATTTAAGCCAATCTTGAAAAGGCGGATGGCCAATGGAAGTGGTGTATTCGACAGCGCATGGCGAGGTTTACAGCAAAAGGGGTATCTGAAAATGCTGCGTTTTCCTTTAGGAGAAAATAAATTTGAATACCGGTTCGAGCTACGGAGTCAACCGGATATCAAGACGCCATCCATCCAGAATATGACCGCCGCAAGAAGCCGGCGGTATCTGCAAAAAGCGATGCCTCTGTATCAGGAACCGACCGGCCAATATCTCATCATTAGCCGGGAAGTATTGTCCGATCCGTCGCTAACATTAAATGCCAAGTGGCTGTGGACGGTTATCTATGACCAGCTTGATCTGTTTGAAAAGGGATGTCTATGCAACAAAGACGGTTCTCCCCTGCCCTACGTATGCAAACGGACGCTGCGCCACGCCTCAGGCTTATGTTCCAGCGTTTTTGAGAAAGCTTGGGCACTGCTTAAACGAACCGGATATCTGCATGCGACACGCTTCTTCGACCGGTTTTATGGCGTAACCCGATGCGAATACACCCTCACCCCTGAATCACTCCTGCAGGCGGAGCCAGCTACCCAGATCGACCAGCGCCAAAGGCAAAACCGCAACGCCAAGCTTCCTCCCGTTCAACCGCGCGGGATTGTCGATACCGGCAAAATGTCTCCAGATATCAAATTGGATTATGCTGCTGTAGAGGCTGTGATAAAGGAAAACATTCAGTACGATGCCCTGATTCGCTTTGTCCGGGTGCGGCAGCCGGACGGCTTTTCCTACAGTAAAACCAAGGTGGACAGTATCGTGGCACGGATGGTCAGCGCCATTTGTTCATCCCAGGATACCTTGCCAGTAAACGGTGTGGAAATACCGATTGAAGTGGTACGGGAACGGTTGCTTTCACTGGATTGCACCAATGTTTTAAACGCCCTGCATGGGCTGTGGGCGGCTTCTGAGACGGATATACATAATTACCGTTCCTATCTACTGACGGTGCTATTTAATTCCGTGGAGGTGAGCTGACGTTGCAAAAAATCAGGACAAAAGTCCAAGGGATACGTGCGCCCATTTTTAAAGACAATCTTTATATAGAAAAAACTGCTATTCCCATTCCTGCTTAATTCCGCTGCTCCCAGCGGTTTTTTTATACTCTATAACTGTGATTATGTAAATCGTTATCATGATAACTTCCGTTTTATTGTGTGTCCCCATGCAATTACCTGTAAATTTATTAACCTATTCCCTATTAAATCTTTTTCATTATACCTATATCTATCTATCCTTACGGCAATATAAAAGGTTAAAGTCCACCTTGCCCCGCCAACAGATACGGCTGCGCCGTGGCGGGGCAAAAAAGCAGCCACAAGGGCTGCTTCGAATAAAGAAAAAATCATAAAACACGTCTACTTTTTGTCGGTGCACTTCCTTTTGTATAGGCTTTTCATTTTAAGGCTGTATTATCTAAGGGGCATGAGAGCCTTTTGTACTCTCATGCCCCTTAGAATTATCCGTCTTTTACAAACCACATATATCCTTCAAATTTATAAAAACATTCTCTATATCTTTTGGACTTTCATTGGATAAAATATCATCCAATGATGAATTTCCAAAGAACTGTATACTGCTTTCGATAAAACTGTCAATCTTTTCCCTGCCTTCTTGCGATTGGGGATAAATGTGAGCGCATGTTGCCACTATGGCTACCAGTGGGTTAGATCTTATATAGTCGCTGTTTATAATGCCGCCCAAGTCTCCTCTTTCACATTTGAAAACTTTACGCATCATCATCTCTAAAGACACAGCGTGTCCCTGTGCTTGTCCGCCAATAGTTGCCTCCATCATTATTTGGCCCTCCATTCTTGTGAATATTTTTCACAAGACATAATAAAAAGTTTTTTTAGCTTTGTCAATATATCTTCCAATAATTACCAGAACTATTTGCGGTTTTAAATGATACTATAATAATGAACATTTGTTCTTTGCTGAAGGTATCATATGAACCGCGTAATCCTGCACTCGGATATGAACAATTTCTATGCATCGGTGGAATGCCTGCATAATCCACAACTAAGAAAGAAACCCGTTGCTGTGGCGGGTAATCCGGAGATCCGCCATGGAATTGTATTGGCTAAGAATTATGAGGCCAAGGCTTACGGGGTGGCAACTGGTGAGCCTCTTTGGGTGGCCAGGCAAAAATGTCCGGATATCGTTTTTGTACCGCCACACTGATCAGATAGAATCCGGCCTCTTTATTGTGTGTCCCAATGCAATCACCTGTAAATTTATTAACCTATTCCCTCTATCCTTATGACAGCATAAGTGGCAATGTGAAAAGTTTAAGTATTTACATTATTTTGCAATAAATTATGTATATTATACCAATTAATATTGACAAAAACTTTCTTATAGTATAATATTAATATATGGCAAATACTAATCGCACATCTATCGGACTTTATTCAATAATTAGGAGTAGTGTATGACTATGTCAACCAAAATTTTACCAATATCTTCGATTTCTCCACTTCATTGTTATTTGAATGGTGCATTTAAAACAGATATACACCTTGCTTATCCAAAACTGGAAGGATGGTTTTATTCCAACTACGTAAACCTATATGCACTGCCGGAAATTTTGCTTTTTTTATCTAATGATTTTGTTAACAAAGAAGAACCATTATTACACTATGATACAATAAGTAAAGATAACTTACTGGAATGGAATATCAATATTATATATTTTTTACGGCAAGCTATTGATCAAGGAAAATATATCAATACAGATTTGAATGAAAAATTTTTGTCATATTCGGGGAAACAATATGATTATGTCCATGATGCATTTATATACGGTTATAACGATGATAAAAAGATTTTTTATATGCGTGGTTTCAATAAAACTGGATTATATGGTAGTGTAATAGCTACCTATGACGAAGTTGAACAAGCATATAAAACTTCCTTAAATGTAGAAAAAGAAACTTTTATTAATTTAATAAAGCCAAATGAGCTTACAGAAAAATATCCATTCGATTTATACCGATTTCATATACAACTCGATGACTATTATCATAGCACTAATTATACTTATCGTGATGTTCAACTTGATGGCTACTTACACAACCGAGAAGATGTAGTTTTTGGACTACAGTGTTATGATATGATTCGCGAAAAGATACATCAAAATGCTCCCCCAAATGAAAATCTAATTCTTTTTCATACATTATGGGAGCACAAAAATATTATGTTATTAAGGATTAGGTTTATGGAGAAATATGCCTTTATGCCAATGAATAACAAAATTTATTTAGAATATCAGAAGATTGCAAATGATGCCATGGTTATTCGCAATATAGCATTAAGAAATAAAATATCTGTCTCTTATACACATCTGACGCTGCCGACGATAAGGCTCGTGTAG
>ENA-UALL01000349-UALL01000349.1-human-gut-metagenome-genome-assembly--contig:-NODE-349-length-24976-cov-8.018579_pt1 | contig 24976 bp, 37 predicted proteins | sample MGYA00243699_ERZ654466 | MGnify/ENA primary metagenome ERZ654466 (study PRJEB26926, sample SAMN06164635) | human gut metagenome | biome: ENVO:00009003; feature: ENVO:2100002; material: ENVO:00002003...
CTACAATATTTTTGCAAGTTTCGTATTTATCCAATATTTTTATTTTCACGCATTTTGGCGTCACAACGACTTGCGTGTTTGGCTCACCTTCTAATCCAGCATTCTTTTTTGCAATATCGTCTTTAAGAATTGTTTGCATTTGTTTAAGTTGCTTTAATGCTTCAGCCATTTGCTAATCTTAATTCAAATTCCACAATTTTAGGGCTATTTTCCCAAGTCACATCAGGGAAATCGTCTGGATTTAGGCGTGCCAAAAGTTCTCCTCCCCATTCACCAAACCATTTCCACCTGAAAGGCTTTGCTCTAAATAGTTTTAGTGCCCCAGATTTATCTCTGGCGACCCAAGAGTAATATGTTTTACTTATTTCGTGCATATTCCATCAATGTTTTCTGCCGTTCAATAATGATTTGCTTAAACTCGGTCAACAAATCAAATTCATCACTTACACAGCCAAACTCAATCTTTTTAATTTGAGTTTTAGCTTTTTGTATAAATTCCGTATAATCCATAACTTAGTATTTATGAAATTCCAACCCGAAACAAATTCTTATCATAAAACGTTGAAAAACGTTGATGTTTCTATAAACATTGAGCCGACTATGAGTCGCTTCGTGCTCTAAGTAACCTACAGGTATAGGATATGATATTTTTGCAGATTTCATTTTGTTATTTCTTTTTTAGGAGTTTACCGCATCTAATGCAATATTCTCGATAATGTTTAGTGTGATATTTATGAATATGCTTACTTCGCTTTTGACCACCTTTTCGCTTCATTCTGATATGTGAAGTGTTATTCCATGTCACTCGATAAGGAATGTGTCCACGAAAGAAGCATACAATACGACAAAAAATATTCATGATGCTGGTGAAAGAATTTTAAATGGAGCATCTGATAACAATTCTTTTAAAGAAACCTCTACTTCAGAATGTTCGTTTGCAATTAGAATGATAGTATCTAAATTCCAAGGTTCGTTATCATCGTTAATAGATTCAACCGTATAGTAACCTGAAGAAAGACCTTGATTTGAATCTTCCCAATATACTTGATTACCAACTTTTACAAAGTCATAAGCGTAATTATAATCAATAAAGTCATTGTTATCACAATCATCCAGCCATGTGTTTGGGTAACACCAATCAATTTCTTGAAACAAGCTGTCACAAATTTTATGATTATATCTACATATTTTCAACAAATCGTTATGAGAGTACCAGTTGCATTTGTCTTTAGAACCACCACACTCATATTCAATACCATTAATAGTTACCGTCGCATCTTCTGCTGCGTATTCTGGAACATAACAAGGCGCATCCCAATCATTTTTATAGGCTTCATTGTCCTTAAAAATGAAGCCGTTTTCGCTATTACCGAACAAGAAGTATGGTTGATTATCATGCCAATGTACCTCACCAATATCGGCAACATGATTAATTCGTGTATTCATATTCAAAATCCTAAATGAATAATTTCGTCAATATAATCCATTGTTTTATCAGGATTAATATTTACTCCAATGCCATCCAAGTCTCTTAACAGCATATCAAGCTTATCGTATGCTTTTTGGCCAGAAGCCGTCAACTGGCCTTTCTTATTGAATACTGGAGGTTTAGCTCCGAAGTATTCAATAAGAATTTCATCCAACGCTTTCATTACTTTGTGCGCCATTCTGCCATTTTAGCTTCGATGTCTATGCCGTTTCTGGTAATCAACTCTTTCATCGCGCCAAACATACGCCAGCCTTCTCTATTTTTATATGCTTCAGCAAGCTTGTCAAGTTCACGAAGAGAAGATGATTCTACCAAACGTTTTCCTTTTGAACTAAACATTGCACAACCGTGAAACATTATTAAATTGCGCATGGTGAAATATCCGCCAGCCCCCTTATATGCGTCTTTGAACGCTGGACTCATTGTCAGTTCGTAAGGAGAATAAAACTCTTTAACATAGCGATAGAATCCAGTAATAGCTTGGTAAAGTTCAACCATGTTTTTAGAGCTTTTAATAAGGCTTTCATATTTCTCCAACGGATTAAATACCTTCTTGCGTAAATCAGAAACGAAGATATGAGTACCGCAAAGTGTAATATATGGATTACCCTTACAACGTTTACATTTCTTTTTCTTCTGCTCAATGTGCTCGTTTAGCTGTTTGAGATAGTCAGTAGCCATATCATCGGCAACTTTCTTGTTGAACCAACGATTACGCTGGATAAAATTTTCTTGGTCAAGCATTTCCAGCTTAGCTTGTACACGAATTTCTTCGATGAGCATTTCCCAGCTGTAGCGGTAGCCCTTGAGCTGAAGGGCAGCAAGGAATCCCATTGGTCGATTGGAACCCCATTCTTTCTGGGTCAGCATGTGGAAAACCTGTGCCATCACCCAGCGACGGAATAGACGGCGGTTTGGAACAGTGCCTCCTTTAATGATAGCAATGATGATTGGATCATCATCAGTTAAGAATGTCGTGCTTCCATTTTCGATACGAGCGATAGTTTCTACACCTTCAGCGTTAGTAACCGCGAAAAGGTTGGTCACGTCAATACCAGCGGCTTTCATAGCCTGAATTTTCTTTGATGCTTTCATTACAGTTTTGTTTTTAAGATTTGAGTCATTTTCTGATGCAAGAGGAAGTGCAACCGTGCCAAGGCCACTGTCTTTGCCAATAGCGATACCGGCTACAAACGATTCATGTCCTGGGATTGCGATTTCAGAGCCACATTTAGGGCATACAACTTTTGTTTCTTTCATTGTGATATGTTTTATTATTTATTGTTGTTAATTTCTATCCATTGTTTGAGAATGATAAGGGATGGGTGCTTCTGAGATTGCCAGAACCACTTGCCTTTAGCAAAATCATCCCAATCCAAATTCTTATTCAGTATTGCAATAAGGAGATATAACTCCAAACGCAACTGAGAAAGTTCCCGACTTTCTCCATAGAGCATATCATTTTCAGAAAGCTCATGCTCCGGTAAAGCACGAAAATACCGTTTACGTTTAGCTTCGCTACGTGCAGACGGGACACTGTGGAGATACTGCCAGTAATATCCCTCAATTGTTGTGAGAATATCAATTGTTGGAATACTTGTATCTTGTCCAAGATTGCCTTCATATTCGCCTTCCTTGATGATGTATTTCCCATCAATTAAGAGATTTCGCTTTTCCAAATTGATTCTGAAGGTGGAACCATTGTGGACTTTTTCTTGCGCTTCGTTCCAAATATTTTCCATTGAGACTTGATTAAAAAGATGTATTCAAAATTTGTGACGTAGTTCTTTAATTGAATAGATATATAACCGGATTAAATCCGGGTGAGGTCAGGATATAATCCTGAAAGAACCCGGATGATTACAGCCGGTTAAATTAAAAGCCAAATTTCTTATACATCAGATGTTACGTTACATTTTTATTACGCTCAGACCTTTGACACATTGCTATATCTGCTTCGATGCGATGAGCGGGTCGGCACGCGTTTTCATCTAATTTGTTTGGATGTATAACGCGTTCTTACACCCGCATCACTAAATTGTGGTCACTTGCATAATTTATACTGTGTTGTATTAATAAGTCAATCTCATCAGCTTGGCACATTTCTTTATACGCTTCGATTTAATAGCTGGACGCCGAAGGCGAGTAATCCAGGTTGCGTACCTGGATGGATGGCCTTCGTTTTGGTCCAGCTCTAATAAAATTGCTGCCTTGATTAACTTGATTGTGCTTGAATATTATGGTTCTCAAAACTATGATGCGTCACTTTATTAGTTCCGATGTGTGCGGCCAGACAAGCGGTGAAGCGCCGGCGCAAAACAGTTGGTAAACTGTTGCGCCGGCTCGAACGGCGGGTTTTGGCCGCAAAGCTAAATACCAGTTCCTTGAACCAAGCCAGTCACATTACTGAGATTTCTAAGATATGAGTTGCACATAACTATATTTGAATCGATATAAAGATGAATCGCCAGAACGACGAGGCTGAAAGGAAGAGTGTAACTCTTACGAAGCCCCGTCGTTCTGGTTCGAGTCATATACATTAAATTTCACATCTCATAATCTATCCTGTGCGGATGCCCAAATATTTTTGTGATTGTCAGGCGTTTTGTATGGTTCTGTAACAGTTTCGATGAATATGATCTGCTTCATCGATAAACGGTCCAGTAAATACAATTGACTCGGACCTTATCGAGTGAAGGAGATCATAGCTGAAATAATCGTCATTCAACCACATTCTGCATACTCAGATTAAGAAGTCAAACTTTCCTGTGTATATCTTCAAAAGTATAGATATTTGAAGTATGTGCATCGGCCTCGATCGTTCTTGGGGACACTCAGTGTCTCTCAAGAAATAGATCAGAGTCGATGGTTAAATATTTAATATTAAACTGAAAGGTGTTCTTCTTAGGCCATACACTTGGCGTTTTTTACTGAAAGTCAAATGCTACGGTGCATTTCTATAATTGTTTCGATATTAAAGCGTGAGCATGTGTCCGCACATGTGTAATCTCGATGAGTGATTCTGAAATATTCAGAATCAGGAATCTGAGATGAACTGTGCTGGACAATCATTGAGCACGTCTAATTAAATTAAGCATCCCTTCCTTCAGCGTATTGCACTATCAAAGATTCTCAATCAATGTTACATAAGCTTCACGACTTGTCAATAGCGCGTTCCTCATGCAACAAATAGTTAAGTACCCAGAAATTTCCTTTTCTGTTTTCATTCGGTTGGCTTTTACGTTTCTGCCTTGTCCTCGTTGGATGCAACCATTAATTTTAGTTGCTGCATAACCAAGACCACCGATTTTCTTTTTGCCAGTCTTTACCGCTCTTAGACAATCCATCACAAATTTATTCAACTCATTAATGTCACAAGTGACATTGCAGATTGGAAGAACCTGTGTTGCCCAGCTAAATTCACCATTTCCTTTATACAGATAACTATTAATGGAATTGATGGCTTTTGTTAGCGTAACTCCTTTTTTCTTAATTGTACGCTGTTCAATCTCCTTCTGGAAAGTCTTGATTCGAGACCCGCTTAAAGAGATAAACTCTCCTTTAATAGAAAATCCAAGAAATTTGAACCACTTCGTATGTGTCAGATATTCTACTTTCTTTGGATTAAGTCTCATTTCCATTTTAGCAAGTTCTTCTGTAAGAACCTTCATTGCGGTTTCATATCCAGTGCCAATAAAAAGCATATCATCAGAATACCGGACATAGAAACCGTCAAGACATTCCAGTTGATCATCTATATGATAAAGAAGAACATCAGCTAACCATGATGCAACAGCACACCCTTGCTTGAGAGACTGATACATTTGAAGCAAATTTCCTTCCTTATCAAAATAGTAATCACTATGATAATACTTCCTCAATACGTCTATCAACGCAGAGTGCCCATATTTTTGCTCCACCGCATCAAACGCTCCATCAATAAACCTGATGGGTACACTGTCGAAGTATTTACTAAGGTCTGACTTCCAACCAATGACTTCACCTTTAGTCTCGCAAATTTTCCTTGAAACCTCCTGAACAATCTTACCGCATCCAGTGCCTTTTTGGTAGGATTTGCAATTCGGATGAATCATTTCCGGGGTTAATTCAAAAAGCAAGTCGTTAGCAATACTCAAAAGTATTCGGTCCATAGGCTCATTGACATAGACCGTTCTAAACTCACCATTATCTTTGGGAATTTGAGCAGTATGTGGAGGTGCAATTTCGTACTTTCCGCTTTTTATTGCGTGATACATTCGAGCCCTCGTCTCTGGCTTTGCCAATTGATAAAGGTCCCGACGGTTTATGTCTTTGCCAATTCCTTTGTCAATGGCATATTTCCATCGTTCAAGTTCAAAGAACTTCTCTAATATCTTATCTTCCATATTAATAAATTCGTATTTTATATAACGGGACGTCAAGCATAGACGCTACTTCCACCAAACCTTCGAGCGGATATACTCGTTCTCCCGGCGGATATGGAGGCGTTGTGATAGCATAATCAGCCGTGCTTTCATATACTTGCAGCAACTCTACTTTATGGTTAAAGTACACTTGTTGGATAATCTCAAGTGTAATTGTAGAATCTTTAGTTTCAATATTTAGTTTCATAATTATAGTAATTAAAACCACCGTAAAAGATGAGGCGTTTCCCAGTAATAATGTTTGTCCGGATAACAATCTCTCAACGCATTAATTACTTTATTTTTCAAATCTGTTCTTTTCAGGTATAGCTGTCCTTTACTCAAAGTGTAATCACGGGTTTTCTTTAATTCGAGCGTGGAAAGTATCAATGGAATACACTGCTCTATTTCTACGTTTGTACCTCCTTTTAATTTACAATTTGTTTTATCTCGACTACTCATAGTTATTGCTTATGGCTTTTAAACATTAAATCTACCGCCAAACCATTAGGACACCGTTCATCAAACCAATGCCATACATCGAAGCGAGAAGTTCCGGCAGGGAAGCATAAAAACTTTTGTTCAATTTCATCATCATTATTGATTGGGACTTCGGAAAATCTATCCCATAACTCTTGAATTGTTTCTAAACCTGTATGATCACCACAATCCTCGCACCATGTATCTTCAACTTCAGCAGGAGTATTTACATCAGAGTAATACTTATTAGTATTCGCATCCACCCAAGCCATTATTTGAACGTTAGTACCACCGCATTCGGGGCAGTAAAGCGTATCTAATGATTTTTCCATATTTGTTAATATTTAGCCGGGCCAGAAAAACTGGCCCGGCAGTGAAGAATAAAGATTAAACTGATAGTGCTACAGCAGGGCGAACCACGAAAGTGCTGAACTTGCCAGTGGAGTAGCCGCTATAACCACTGCCGAAGTTCACGAGCCACGAGCTGGTGGCGGAGTTCTCAGTGGATGACCAGTACCACTCTTTTCTCATCGGAGAACCGCCAACAGCTTCAAGCGCTTTGTTGACTTCTTTGATGTTCAAGAGAATAAGATGGAGCTGGGCAAGAGACGGGATATACTGACCTTCCTTCAGACCAATTTCAGGATTGAGTGAATCACCATAATCCTTGGTGTTGGCTTCTCCATCCCAGTCTGTAATAGCATCGTAAAAATCTGGGCGATAAAAAGCTGTAGTACCGCTTTCTTCATCTTTAGTGAGAGCAATTTCTTCACCATTAGCGGCATCGTGAAGCGCAATAGTCGCAATTCTCTCTCCCATCTTCACTGCTACACCGATGACCTGGCCTACAATTGATTTCGGGTCATCAGTTGCTGTAAGGTGTCCGCCCTCCAATACATAATAAACGCCATCGGACCAGAACTGCTGCATTGATGGGGTGGGCGTCGGTTCGTCACCGGTTACAAAGTTGCATACTTTCTTTGCTTTCTCAACATCAAAGTCAAGGTTGGCTAAAATGACCATTCTGAGTTTCTGAATCTCTGTAAGATTTGTTTCCATTTTTAATTTGATTTTAAAAGTTTATATAAAAAGAAGTGGAAAGACATACACTTTAATGGTGCTACCTTTCCACTTCCAATTGCTTTTTGAGATAAATCCGGTGTTGGCTATGTGGTTACATCACATACCTCATCTGTTTCAGGAATTTCATCTATGATGTAACTCAAATGCCCGAACTCTACATCGTCAAGTAATATTTCGCCATCACCATACTCTTTATCATATCCATAAATTTCAAGAAAACCGTTGTTGACAGCTACACGAGTAATGTAGCAATCACAATTCGCTTCCCAGTGAATGTCTCCAGCCATGATAATCGGTGCCTGAACACCTTCAATTCCTTCTCCGTTTTCTGTCTGAAAACGAAATTCTCCACCATGAGCGAGAACGGCTTTTTTAAGTTCTTCTCGCTCATGCGCTTCAATCTCTCTGTATTTTTTCCAAAAATCTGTATGTTTCATTGTTCATTTGTTTCTGGTAAATATTCAGATTTATCAATTTTATGGTTGCCAATCAGTATCAAGTTCATAATCCCCTGTTGGTTCAAATGTGTTGATTGGTATTTCTCCGTTTTCCATCATCTCATCAACAATAGAAATCGCTTCATCTTTTGAAGCCGCAATCACCCGAATTGACCGGGCAAAATCCCAGTGAATATCTACGTTTATGTAAGTAGGAGGCAGCGGACACTCGCCATCGAAGCAACCATACCACTCTAAAAGAGTTTCTTCATTGTCATAATGTTGATAAGAAAGTTCCAAATAGGCATCATTAACATCTGAATATTTCAGAGGATTCGTGCGAGGCTGAGAATCATAGAGTTCTTGGGCCTTTTCTAACAAGCAGTCCTCTTTAGCAAGTTCCTCACAATAGCTATCCCAAAAAGAAGTAAAAAACTCACATACTTGCTCAGGCTTAATGCCAAAGCTATTATTGTAATCAGAAACATATATACTTCCAAGTACAATCTCTTTACGAAGTGACCATAAGTATTCTGGCTTCAGCCACCCGTTTTCGTTAAAACAGTCCTGCGTTTTCATATTCTTGCAAATATTATTAATGCCTGATACATTTGTTCAGCAAGATCATCCCAGCTTATCATTTGCTGGAGGTCTTCGTCATAGTTGGCGGTTTCACCGGCGAAAAAATGCGTTTGGTCACGTATTTCATCGGCTATGCGAAGGCGGCGCTGCTTATCAGGCTCCTGTTTATAATCTTCAAGAAGCTGAGATATGGGAGTTTTGTATTCTCCACATACCAGGCAAATGTATTCCATGCCGTTGGGACCTTCGTCTAAAAGGTTAAGCTCCTCACCGTTTGGAAGGGGAAATAATAGTTTCATATTAATCCAGGGATTGTAGGATAAGCTGCAAGCCAAGCCTTGCGTTGTTGTTCTTTTTTATAGTCTTCGATGTGTTCAGAGAATGCTTCCTTAAACTCATCCCAATCCACGTCATAACGATGCCTATTATCTTCAGGCCAATCACGTCTACTGGGATGAATGTGGCTTTTCCGGTATTCTTTAAGAAATCCGGTATAGATGTCACGATGTTCAAGATAAAGTTCCCATTCTTCTTTGGCTTCATCGGTTTCAGGCTGTACTATATGATAATCAGTGGATTCAATTACGTGGTAATATACAGATTCATTGTTATTCAGTAAACATCCTGCATTTATAATATTAGCGAGATAACCAATGAAGTAACTGAAATAGCCGTTATCAGAATCCAGCAAATAATCATCGCACCATTCATTCAAATCATTGCTCATAAATGAAATAAAGCCTGGGCAACTGGAATGGTTACGGCGAATTGTTTCTGCCATATCATCACGATTCTCTGGCGCATTTGCAAGCTTAATGAGCTTGCTTACCAACTCATTATAGTCTCCTATTTCTACATTACAGAAGATACGGTCGGTAGTAAAGTTATACTCACGAGGGGAACTAACGGACTGAGATACAAGTTTCAAGTCCAAGTCAAGCACATCATTAAGCAAGTCAATGTAAGATTCAGCAAACAGTTTTGCTATTTTGTCGCAATAGTCAGGCCCAAATCCCCAATGCTCAATAAATTGTATAGATTCTATGTCTTCATAATCTCCATATTTCATTGATTGTATTTCATTATACTCGTTTTCACTTTGTTCCCAGATACCCTGGTAAAATCCAGTAAAGCCGAGTGCTTCAATCTCAATTATCGTTTTCATGGTTCAAAAATCTGTAGGGTAAAGCGTTCTTGCAATCCTATAAGCAACTTCCTCATAACATAACCAGCACATGAAAGTGTAATGCGGAAGTCCCTTATCATCTCTTACAGGCTCCCCGATTTCTTCTTCAAAGTCTCTAACAAACTCCTCCATATCGTCAATGTACTTAATGTAAAAGTTTTTACAGTCTGTGTGATAAATAAACATACCAATCATGCCGGATGCACAACCTCCATACGAAAGATCATGGAAAAATCCGTATGGTGTATCATAATTTTCTGTATGCCCAGCCATGTCTTCTATAAGTTCATTTACAAAATCATATTTCTCAGTGTATGCCTGTTTAAACATACCAATCAAGAATGTTTCAGTGTCTGGAAGGTCGTCAAAGTACTGCTGTTCACTGCTATACCCAAAGAAATGAGTATAAATTTCATCAGCGTCTTCCACACCTTTAGCCATAAGCCAGTCGTAAGGCGTTTCACCTTCATCGAGATAATCCTCAATGGTTTCTTCTTCGCCAATAAATGACTCCATCAAGCGTTTCTGGTCAGCTTGGTGATCTTCGACATATTTTGTCCACCAGCTAAGTACATATTGTTCAAATGTCTGTTCCATGTTTTAAGAATTTGGTTGTTCCCAAAGTATTTCTTTGTTATTCGCATCAATAAGAGCATCCAGTAAGTTCTTTACCATTTGCTCACATTGTTCCATATCTTTCACAATGTCAGTAAGGCGATATGGGGCACCGTTTTTACCGTGTCCGTCAGGACCGACCCAAAGCATGGTCTCTTCATCTGGGTCATATCCTTCATAGTAATCATTGACAGCTTCAATTAAAGTGTAGATGTCATAATCTTCCATCGTCGCCTCAAAACTGAAGTCTTGCCCAAAATCCGTGTACTGGGAGAAAGTAAATTCAATTTTATTTTCATTTATTTCACCGCTTACGGAAAACCCTTGGCTTTCTGCTATTTCTATTATGCGGTTGATAAGTTCTTGCTGTGTCATATTTATTGATATTTGCGATACTCTTTTACTTGCTCAACATCATCCATACTGTTCCACCATTCCATGAAATCTTCAGTTGCGAGGTCCCAATCACATTCGGTTTCACCGTCCTCATTGGTACTTTCGTAGTCTTCGATTTTTAATCCGGCAATAGCGAATAACGAGTTGTAATCAGTTGAAGTCTCTTCTGCCCATTCTTGAGCTTCGTCCACTTCCTCTTTTTTAATATCCGCTTCCAGATGTTCTTCGTCGTCATATCCCAGCCATTCACAGATAGTGTCAAACTCAAACCAAAAGAAATCATTGATAGCCGTATCAGACCAACCTTCAACTGGCTCAATTTCTTCCATCATTTGCTCTACTGTGTCAAGTTGCTCACTTGTCAGCAAATCAGCACGGTCTTTGCCTCCACTCCAAAATTTGAAGTTGCTAAGGCTTTCTTCTACATAGTATTTCATACTACTATTTATTGAGTGAGTTATTAGATATAATCGTACAGCCGTTCAATAAAATAATACATATCGTCGGCATGTTCTTTAAGCTGTCCCCAATCAATGCGGGATTCGATAAGATCCTCTGGAGAATGTTCGCATATCCACGGGTAATAAACATTAGATTCACCAAGTTTTAGGTTAATAAGCTCATCAATGATAGATTCTGGAGCTCCTACAATAAAGAACCAATGTGTTGGATTCTCTGCATTATAGGTGTTCCACTCATTTTCCCAAAATTCTGTGGCAGTCATACTTTGGGATTTACTCAACAGTTGTTCCCATTTTGTTTTCCTGATTTTGTTTTTTTCTTTAGAAAAGAATATTTCCCTATTTTGCTCAGTAATAGGAACTTTTATAATTTTCATAACTCGTAATGTCAATTAATGATTGAAATAAACTTTGTTGGCATAGTCAATGGCTATGCGTTTCTCAGGAATAAATCCGGAAGTGTTCATGTGTTATGCAGCTTCTTTTAAGCCGTGTTCAGTAATAACTTCATTTATCAACTCTTCCGTTTCCATATAATATCCCCAGCAAGAATCAATTTCTTCCCATTCAAAATCTTCCTCGTCTTCACGGCCTTCCTCGTGGAAATGCTTCGTAAATGGCACTTTCTTTTCCAGAACAAATCCTTTGACATCGCCCCACATCCACATTCCAATGTCTTTGACCTCACCGTCAATCAGTGAGTCAATTTTGGTTTCCCAATCGGTAGTGTCGGTATTAACCATTTTAGCGTATCGCTCTTTTGTACAAAAAGCTATACCTTCCACATAATCTCCCTGAGAATATCCAGTAGAACTCCATTCCTTAATCACAAAATCTTTGGCATAATCACGGATTAGAGCAATCAAGTCATCTTTTTCTAAACACTCCGTCAACTCTTCACGATAATCACAGTGTTTCAAATCATACGGAGTAAATTCATATTCTATGCTCCAATACAATTTATCGGTTGCACTATTTATACATTCGATCTGCAATTCCCAAAGACGAGAGGATTTATTATATATGAGCCGGACACCATCAATGCTTTCACGTTTAAGGTATGTGATGATGTCTTGTTGTTCCACCACTTCGCTTACCATGTAATGCAAAGCTTTTTTCAGAGAATGATTGTTGTCCGAGAAAAATTCACTCCAATCACAATCCTTATGCAGTCGGTGAAAGTAGCGATCAGAGTATTCAAACAAATACCGACCACACATGTCCCAGTTTTTTAGTGGGCATTCGGCATTTATATCGTAATATATTTTGATACGGTGATTGTTGATTTCTTTCGTATCTATCAATAATCTGTCAGTCATAATCAAGTCGTTTTATTTGTTGCGGAGAGGATATAAAAATGCCGCAGCCCAAACAAGCGAACTGCGGCAACAATCAAAACTCTCAAACACACAATTTCTAATCATTTAACGGCTCACCAGTAATAATTGACATTACTATCCGATGAGCACGAATCATTCCTTCACGATAACCACGTGGATAGCCCTCACGATTGCTTAACCAATATGGAATGTCCTCTGCCCACTCACGAATTTCTGCTAAAATTTGCGCTTCAGAACGTTCATTGTTTGATTCACCAATTTTCTGCTCATCATTGTAATTAGCCATTACCCATTCCAAAAGTAACAAACGATTCTCCACACCAAGTTCTGCATAAAACTTGACCAGATAAGAATTTGCATTGGCATCGTGTGTGGCAATCTTCCACTTAGAAAGCATGTGGTCAAAATTACAAGTCCATTTGACTTCTGCAAGGAATTGAGGTACCGCCTCGCATTTCTTTTCACCATTAACGCTTATCCACTCATGGTGAACACATGAGTAATTCCAGCCAAAGAATACCCATTTATTTATTGCTTTGATAGCCGTTTCCATTGATTCTGTCATATACTTTCAATTTAAGTGTGTATTGCCCAGCCATGCTGAGGTGTAAGCTGGAATGAATTATTGGTTTGGTAGCCCGTTTCCGGCCACCCATGAAAAATAATTCCACCTACCAATGTTTTAATTCCATTAACCATCTCGCAAAATGTAAACTCGTTATATCCTGAGTTGTATGATATTTCAATGTGTTGATTTGATGCAACACGGCGATAGCTATGAAAACGCTTCAAACACTCAAGCAGCGAGTCGTTGCCATGTTTTCTACAATCTTTAATGAGTTCTTTCAATCGTCCCAAGGATATGTTGTCTATTTTTACTGCAATTTTAGATACAGATGGTATCTTTCCATGCTTTTCCTCCCATTCCATAATTACTGGAGTGATAATATCTCGCACTATTTCACGAGCTTGTTCCACGCTTACTTCATGCAATCCATCCAGCGTTACATAATAAATTGTTTCTTTAACCTCACCAGAACAAGGATAAAGGTATGCGTGAAACCAACTGTTGTTCTGGGCTATATCATATCTCAAAGTTTCGTTCTTAAAATACGCCTCTTTGAAATTAGCCAGTTTGAGAAGATAGGTATGCGTCGGGGCAATCATCCACAAAAAAGGGAAAGCCTTCACGCCTTCCCTGGAAATATACCCCGCATCATATTTTTCAAAATCTGACTGGAATGATGTCATAGTATCCGCCACAATCTCAGCCATTTTATTTAATATCTCTGTTACCATATAATTCAAATGCTTATTGTTTTTCGATACGATAATTCTCCTGTGAAACCTCGCCTACGGAGTTCACCACATAAGGCTTCATCTGATAATTCTGATACGTCAATAATATTGCGTCGCGATGTTGTTGTCTTTGTAAGTCCATGCTTTTTGCATGTGTTACATCGATATGAGAGACCATCCGCCGCTTTGTTATTCTTACTAAATTCAGATATGGGCAATGTTTTCCCACATACTCCACATATTTTTGTCTGTTCCATATTATTCTATTATTAAAGGTTTTATGGTCTTGAAACCGCATTTAGAGTTCCATCTCCCCATAGTACTTCTTTCAATATTCAGATCAGGGTGCTTACATGCCCAAGCCACCACTTCACCAAACAGCCCATCCTTCAGCCACTTCTCGTTGGAATACTCTTCTATTACTTTCTCGACTTCTTTTCTTTTGTCTCCATTAATAATTAGAAACATTACTCCAACACCATCTGCACCTTTGAGAACTACCACAGTTTCGTACATATCTCTTGCGAAACTGATATATCCAGCACCAAGGTCAAGAATCGTATTATGAGCAAATAACCTTATGCCGCAAACATCAATCGGCTTCTGTGTTTCAAACTTATTTCCCATTTTTACTTTACTTTTGGTGACATTTATCAAGTTGCTTCTGAATATTCTCAGCGTGCGCTTTCCACCATAGTTTATATATCGGGGTTTCAATTCCCAAATAGCGTTTCCATATATTTCTTGCGACCCACAGCAAGGATTTCAGAATGACACGACATATAGCCATCAAAATGTCACTTGCAAGAGTTGATATATGAGATGTGAGTTTTTCCGAGTTTTGATTATTTTTCATACTATTCGTTCTTGTTGATAGAATTAATAATTGATGCAGTTTAATTATCGGTAACTCCCTTGACCTGTCCAACCAATTCATATAATGAAAATGTATCTGTCCAGAAATCCTCATTTGTGTGTTTGCCAAATGCTTCATATATGGCCATTGCATCACGGTATATAACAAGTTTGTAACCAATAAGATCATTCTCAGGGAAAACCAGATTCTCTTCATCGTTATCATCCAGTTCCACAAACGCCCAGCTTTTATTTGCCAGAAGTTCCTCTATTTCAGGTTCCTCATTATCATTTGTTCGATAAAAATATACCGATGTATCATAAAAGCACAGGGAATGGAACATGAAATCATTGGCAAAAGGCTTGATTATTTCAAGCCTTCCGGATTGTGCTTTTCTCCATTCTTCCGACAAGCGAATAAGTGCAAAATCACAATGGTCCCATTCACTATCTGTAAATGCTCTAATCAGGATATAATCTGTCTGTTTATTTGAAATTCTCATTGTTTTGCGCTTTTATTATTCTTGTTTTAAGGCTCTACCACGACTATCGTTGTGGAAACACAACATTTTGTTGGCGGTTCCGTTTCTTTTTCTGCTGGGTGAAGCATAGTTTGTGTACACGCCACTACTGTTACAAGTGGCTACTTTAACTGCTTTGTGTGGAACTCCCCACACGGTATAAATTATCTTTTTCATTGTTTTGGGTATAAAAATAGCCACAACCAGATTGCTCCGATTGCGGCTAATTGACATAATTATGACTATTATTGTAACGCTTCTAAAATTCTTTTTGCTCTCGCTTCTACCCGACACTCAAATATGATTTTCTCAGATTTTATCCTTTGTGCCCGGGCTTCCTCGAAACTAATACGGCATCGACCGCCTTTTTTACTACGAATAGGTTTGGCAAGGTCATAAAACTCTTGTTCCTTTCGTCTTGCGGTTTTTATATGTTGGTATTCCGCTTTTGACATGGGGACATCGTATTTGTCTGTATCTGAATTTCTTGTGAGCGCATTATACACACCTTTCCAATTATCCCAAGTAATCAAAGTCACCGTTTTTCCAATCCATGCAATAGAATATCCGCTTTTGAGCATCTGACCAAGGTGTCTTGCCCAATAAGCCTGACGAATCACTTGCATTACAGATACTTCCTTTTTGCCTTTCATGCACACAACGATTTCGGAGTTAGCTTGCATATTATAATCAAGCATTTTCCAGAACTTTGGCGACAGTTTCTGCCCAAGGTTTGCTGCCATATCGTAAAGCATTTCCCACGCTTTTTCGCTTATATGGGACGTGTATTTTTCCGCATCTGTTGGGGCGGTTGCTATGCTTTTAAGCGCAGATATTTGCGCATCTGAGAATATATTTCCGAGTGTCATATTGCTTTTGAATAACCGGCTCCCTGGACCGGGGGAAAATCTGAAAAACTTACGCGTTTAGGATTTTGCCACAACACGCCACACAATAAGTGGATGCAAACGTTATACGAGCGTGGCGAATGTGTATATGCGTTGTGCGAGTGGACGCATTACCTGTGTGGACGCAATTTGCAAGCGTGGCGCAACGTATCGTGGACGCACATACTTGCATAAGAAAGCCACCCAACCCGTAAGGCTGAGTGGCAAGCATATTGCGGTTAATAGGTTATGCGGCTTTTTCTTCTGTTTGAGTTTCGGTTGTAATCGCCTCTGTTTGTGCAGGTGTATTGCCCACTGCTGCATTATACATGTTCTCTGCTTTGGCGAGGATAGACGTGCGGAGGTTTGCTTGCTTTGCAATAGCCTTTGCCGTTGTTTTTAGCAATTCGGATAGTGCATCACCCTCAGCCGTGAGCAAAGGAGAGGTTTTCTTGACGTTGAGATTTGTGTGCCGGAGCAATAAACCGTCGTCAAGAGTGAGAGCGTTTTTGAGTTTACCCTCGCTGTCGGTCTTATACACGACGTTACCTGCAAGCCAACGTGTGAATGTGCTCTTTGCAGTTAATTTCGTTTCAATTTCTTCGCCATTTACGACCACGATTTTGAATGCCGTTGCGAAACCGTTACGCTCTTGCGCATCTGCCACCATGAGTGCGAGCAAAGGCAACAAGATGCCGTCCCCAGATGTGCGGCGTACACCCTCAATCGCCATAAATTCGGTTATTTCTTTCATTTCACCGTCGATGCGTTTCTTTGCGTTACGCAGGAGCACCGCTGCATTTGCGGGCATTGTGTTCACGTTGAGTTCACCAAAAGTTACGTTGAACTTGATTTCGTTTGCGCTGTTTGACTTGTTAGTTTTAGCCATAATCATGTCGGCTCGGTCCTTGTGCCTATGTGTAGCCCACACACCGCCTTTCGTGTGTCAGGTGATTAAAATTTTACGCTTGACTCTGCTTGTCGCATTGCTACAAAATACGATTTTCGCCTTGTCACGAACGAACACAGTACGAGCCTATGTTCGGGAGCATTAAGCGTGTCAACATGATATGCAGTTTAGCTCTGTTACCCTACACGTACTTGATGCGTCAGACGCAAATTTCCGTCACTCTCCGAGAGCTATCTTGTGCTCACGTTATGCGCCATAAGGCTCACATAACGCTTATCGCATATCAATCATTTCAAAGAACTTATTGCCGTACTCTCAAACACCTGCCGATGTTGATTTCGGACGTTGCAAATATGTGGTGCTAAGCGGTTGATTTCCAAATGTTTTTGCGAAAATTTTTGAGAAATTTGGCGCGTGAAGCGAAGCTGGCGCGTGAAAAATTTAGTGGGCGAGGAGGCGCAAAAATGGACGTGTCCACGTGACCTGGGCGTGGACGCCTCATAGTGGGCGTACCCATTTTGCGCACCCACCTCCACGTGTCGTGTGCATCCATAAAACACTCACGAAAACGTGGCCACACGACGTATGTGCACGCCCATATTTTTGCGCGAATTTTGACGTCCATTTGCGCCCATAAATTGCGCCCATACGCCCACATAAATTGGTAGCCCAAACACGACCATATTTGCCCATACCAGCCCACGATATTTTGGATGCCCAAACATGCGGATGAACTCCCACGTTTCAGGCAGATTTGGACATACTTGAACGACCACAAATTGTCCACACAATATCATGGGCTACCACGAAATATTGGACGGCCATGTGATGTTATGGACACCCATGAAGTTTTATGCACATCCACGCGATTGTATGGACGCCAACGATAATTCATGGGTATTCACACGCATGACTGGATGTCCATGAACTATTGTGGGCATCCGTGCGCGTCACCTGGTCGCCCGATCATACGTCCAGCTTCACGCATTTTGGCAGCTCACGACACTACAGATGGACTCCCAGGTTATTGCGATGGACTCCCACATTAAGACGTTGGCATCCACGAAGTTCATGGACTTCCATGCAATATTGTGGGAGTCCATGAAAATTTGTGTACCCAACACCCAATTGCGGACATCCAGCACTATCCGTCTTGTACGTCCATGCGTAAAACGTGGGTGTCAGCTCAATACACATGGCCTCCCACGAAAAATTTGAAGCCTCATGCGTTTTGTTGGTCGCCCACGAAATGTTGATGGACACCCACGTGAGGCATCATGGGCATGTATGCACGACATGTGTACACCCATGTGCGTACATACGTTGCGTGTGTATGTGGAGATGGGCGCGTATATGTGTGCACACGACGTGCGTATGTGGGTGCGCATTGCGTATTATGCGAGCGCACGTTATACGTATGGGCACGCATTATGCACGCCCACGCACGAGGAAATAGCAACAGCCCCCTACACTGAAAGTGTAGAGGACTATTTCGCAACCGGCTTAGCAAAAATTTTATAGCTTTGCTATAACGGCTTGAACAAGTGATTTTGCTTGTTTCGGTTCGGCTTTGCCGACGAGTTTATCAAAGTCACCCGAAGGGTGAAGGCTAAGAAACACCGTCTTTGCGACCTCTTCGAGGTCGAGGTTTGCAAGTGCGGTCTCTTTGGCGTGTTTGTAACCCTTTTTGCTGGCAAAGCCAGCAAGCAACGAGTACGAGTAGGGTCTAATGTTCGGTTGCAACTTCGTTGCAAGTTTTTGAGGCTTGCCGTTCTTGTCGGTTGTTTTGCCAAAGGCAAAGCCTTCGATTTCTTCTTTCCCAAAGGCTTCGCCTTTGACTGCCATTGCGAGAAGTTCTGCCGTGTGGTTGAAAACCACAGCCCACATATCTCTGGTTTCCACTACACGTAGTGTAGTGCCGTTTTTGGCGTTTGCGGTTGATGACTGGTTAACAACTTCGTTGTTAGCGACTACGGACTTGTTGATTTTTGCAGATTGTGCCATGATGTTGAAAATTTTGATTTTGCCGAAACCCGTCGGCAACGGTTTGTCGATGTTGACGATGCAAAGTTATGGCTGACACTCAGTGCGTCACGACGCGTAGCTTCGCCTGTTTCCGCAGGCATTATGCGCAGGAGAAAGGGCGTGTGAGCTTCCTGTGCGTCCGTGCGGTGTTGTGCGGCCACACGAGAGCGTCATGCGAGTGTCATGCCTACCCACGTGCGCAATAAGCAATCCCGTACATGAGCATACACTCATGCGTATGTGGGCGCATTATGGGCGAGCACACGCACGTTATCGTGGGCGCACACAACCGGGCGTGTGTACACCCACACGCAACGTGTTGACGCTCAGGCACTACCACGCACGCATTATGGGCGCACAGTAGTCGCAGAGGCACACACTTAGGCGCAAACGTGGGCGTGGGAGGGAGTCCGTGTGTGAGTGTCAATTTTCTTTGAAAATTGGGGTGCTGGGAGGGGTCGGACGGGCGTCCACATGCTTGCGTGCGCACCCACCTATACGCACATGGGCGTAAACCCGAAGGGTTTCACTTTTGCACAAAGTGAAAGTTTGAAAGTATTAAAAATCAACAAGTTACGATTTTGTCACAACGTAAGCAACCCGACACAACCGACTTTTGCACCCTGTAAGGGTGCAAGCATGAGAAAACGAAAAAAAACGAGGGAGGGTATGCGTGGTGGTGGGGATTCCATATATATACTACGGTCAAATTTTTCAAATCCGTTTTTCTTAACAAAATTACTGGGTGTCTAAACTATGTCCCGTTACAATCATTTCTTGTTAAGTCCAAAATCTACCAGTTACACATTATTATATATAATATATTTCATTATCAGACTTGTTGCCATCAATTATTATATATGACACACAAAAACTTCTTAATATGTAAATCCCAAATTTTCCCCAGCCCCGACTTTTCAAATCGGTTTTTCGACAATATCTCATTCAATTCCCGATCCTTGTTCATACACTCTCAAAAATTATACTTACCTTTGCTTAAAAATTGATATATTCATAATCCATCGACAATGAAATCACAGTTTCAGACACTATCTTTTCTATCCAATTATGTGCCCAAAACACCATTGGACTCCGAATTTATAAATTCGTTCTTGGTACAGCGCTTCCAAATTACCCCAAAAACGCCCGTATTCTCTTCTGTAAGCGATTCTAATCCTATAGATGTGCAATCTTTCATCTTATGGTTTGAAAGTGGCTTAAACACGCTTAAAATAGCCTGTTTCAAAAATGAGATTGTTCTGCTGGGTAATTGTACTCTCGAAACTTGTGAAATTATTGGTTCACTACTTGAAGATGGTTCGGTAAGTACTGAAATCCTCACTGTAGCTAATAGCGAAATATCTGAAGCTTCTGAGACTGATTCTCAAAAGTTTTATGAAGCCCTCTTTGCCAACAACCTTCAGCCCGACCCAAACAAGCTACGGCTTGTCCCCAAATATATTCCCCAAAACAGCGACCGGGTAATCTTTTATGACTACTCGCTGGAAGTTCAAGGTGTTGGGGTGGTTCGCCATATAGACTCCGAGCATGACGTGATGTTCTATTGCTATTTTACCTATCCGACTCTAAGCAAACCAAAACGAATCGGCTACTCACTGTATGAGACTCCGGGATACGACATCCGCACTATAGTATTCGAGAATATCGACAAGGAGAATATACAAACCACGCTTGGGAACTCTACCAGTTGTTTCCGTCGTCTTGGCAGAGAACTCGAAAAGGTTGGAAAAGTGTGGAAGGATAAAACTCTAAGAATCGAACCACTCAATGTTATGGTTCCTATTGGAGAAAAATACTACTACATTTCGGATAAAATGGATGTGAAGCAGGAAACTGAAAAGGGAACGCCTACATCACGTTTCCGTTATTTGGCTGGGAATTATTTCACAACTCATAAAGCAGCCATGCTTATGGAAGGTAAATTCAACGAATTATTGAGAAACTATCTTGCTTCCGACGAATGGCCAGAAGTGATAGATGAGACTGATGACAATAAATAAAAATAACGACCGGCGCGATTGTTTTGCCAATTCCTGCCGGTCGTTATTGCGTTCTGTTAATATATCATTGGAGTGACTTATGTGCTATCGTGTCGGTATATCCATTCCGTTCGTTCCACTCGACTACATTCTCTGCTGAAAAAATATACGCTTTTTTGTGTACTCCATCACAAGGCTTGTATTTGCCGTTTAGAACACCCGTGAACTCGTTATACCCCACAGATGGCAAACTATAGCACCAAGGTTTCAAAAGATGATCTGGAAGACCACCACCGCTTTCTAATGCTGTTCCTTTGCCGTCGGTGAACTCGTCAATTATATTTTCTTCGCCTGAGATCACAAAGTCACGATAGAAATTCTTGATTGCGGATTCAATCGGAGAAAGGTCGGAATCGTCAGCAGACAAGATAAGGCTTATGAGTTTTTTATTCTGAGAGTTCTTGGTTTTCTTATCTCCTTTGTTGGAAATGAAAACATCATTTGCCTCTATGTCGTAAAAACGGTCAATTGCAACTTTCAATGCAGGTACCGATTTATCTTGCATAGTGCATGGACTCCACTGGAAGATTTCGTATGGGTTGAAATCCTGGAATGTTTTAAATCCAAATTTAACCTCCCATTCATTGTTATCCCCATAAACGTACCTGCCTTGTTCTACTGCTCCAGTCATATCCTCATAGACGTTCTTGGCAAGAGAATAAATCTCGTCCTGTGGAAGTGCGGCTCCTATCATCTCTTTCCAATCGTAATTTTGAGGCTCATCCACCAGATCTCCTTCTTCATCTATTTTCTGTGAGGGATGATAATGGTCACAATAAAGGTTGTAGATGCCATCCCAGAATTGATATAGGAAAAAATCTACTGGGGATTGCACAACCTCGTCAAGACGGTCTACGATCTCTTTTGCTCTTTCGACTTTTATGAAAGGTTTGTTACGGTAAGAGTTTCTTGCCCTCATAGACCGTTCCGCTCTTTTTAGAGTTTGCTGGGAAATGTCCTCAATCTCCATGAAATCTTTTGAGGATTTATCCAAATCCAATATTTCAACTTTTCCAAAGCCCTCAAAACCTTTTTGAATATCTTCCTGGAAGTTTTCATTTTCTTCTTCGTCTTGAACCTCGTTTTTTAGAGGGGCGTCCCCTTTATTTTTCTTTTTATTATATATATTATTACTGTGGCTTAAAATTGAGCCAGTTTTTGATACCAAGTGGCTCAAAATTGAGCCAGTGGTGGCACAAAATTGAGCCACTTTTTGAGGGTCATTTTCTATATCTTGTGGAGCTTTTCCTGTTTGTAGGGCAAAATTGAGCCATTTATGTTGCGGGTGGCTTAAATTTAAGCCATCTATTAACTCATCCATATCAATATAGGAAGATAAGGTGGCACAATTTTGAGCCAATTTAGACATCTGATTTGCGATTTGGCTCAAAATTGAACCATCTTGTTGCTCAAGAACATTTTTATTACTGACTCGTTTTTGAGCCATTGTTGAATTTTGTTCATCATAATGGCTCAGAATTGAGCCATTATTAAAACTTGATGTTGAAGTTGGCTCAGAATTGAGCCGTTCTTGACTGTACGTATTGATTGAGCTTCCAGATAGACCAAGTAGTTCAATTCTGAGCCGGTTGTTGATTTGAATGGCTCGTTTTTGAGCCACACCAATTCCGAGTTCATTAAACTCTTTTGCAAACTTACATTTTTCTGATTTGTCAAGAGATTCGTAGTATTTGATGATGGCTACGTATTCATCGCAATATACAAGGAAAGCGTTTGAAAATGCTTTTATCATACCGAGCCGTTCCAAATTTTCAATAGAAGCTTTTAGTGTATGGCTTCGAGTTATATGTAAGTAATCTGATATATTGCGCCTGGATGTAAATACAGTTGTGTTGTCCGTGGATTTCATCAACTGTACTCTTACTTTGTCGATAAAGTATTGCATCAATACTCTATCGGCAATATCTGGGAACAGTGGGTCGTTCGCATGATAGTGCAAGCCGTACCCAGCGACTTGCACTTTATCTGTGTGATTAGTTGATTTTGACATACTTCATCTTCATTACAGTGTTGATCATTTGTCTGATTTTCATATAGCCATTCCTTTTTGCATATCGACCTACATTTGTATTGTTGGGTACCAACCAAGGATAATCTGCTACAAATGCTTTTGCCATTTCGTCAAAAGTCATTTCCGGTTTGAATTTTATTTCCATGTTGTTGAATTTTTGTTCCAAATACGAATAGTATACTGATAACTATGTATGGTTAGTTATCTTAGTTTTTTAACACAAATTATAATGCTGCGATTATGTATTGGTAATTTCACGTATTACTTATTTGGCTTAATAACCTCCTTCAAATTATTGATGATATTTACACATTCCTGGGCTTTCTCGTAATCTTCATTTTTTAAGGCATGTTCCTTGATATTATCAATGAACGGTATCATACAAACAGCAATATTTTGGAGTGTGAATGATGTGTGGTTCATAAATGCTCCGGTAGCACTGAACGATTGATTGAGAGCATTGCACATTTCATTGATAGCCCTGATAGTGTTCATCTCTTTTTCGTTGCTGTGTTCTGCATGTTCTGAAATCATTTTAAGCGCATCATCTATCAATTCCAGTACTTTAGTCGTTGCATGTTGATTACGTTTGATGTCGTGTACATTCCAGAGTATCACCATGAGTATGGCAAACATGATTATGTCAGTAATTGTTATTGAATCCATATTTGTTTATGAAGCTTGGGCAGTTTTCACTGCCAATTTGATAATCTTTTGGAACTATATTCCACGGTTCATCCGGTTCTGCGATGTCGGCCCGGTACCACAAGCAATGGTATCGGTCAAAGCAGCCTTTTGATAAACACATTTCAGCATCGAATCCGATTATTCTCCGGTATTCATCTCTCGTGATAAATTTGTATTGATCTGGGAGCAGTTTAGACAATCTTGATGGTATTACTCCACGAAGTATCATGTCCGTTACGGTATATACATCTTTTGTGCCTGCTTTTACCAAGAACTGTAATACTCTCGCCCTTGTTTTGCTGAGTGGTAATTGTTTTAGCGGTTGAGTCAATTTGTATAATTCACCGCTGACAATAATGGTGTCCGGCTCCGGGTTGTTTAGCCAATTCATCCAGTAGGCGCAGTCAAAGCATATCTGCTCGTTTCTCATTCTGGAAACCAGAGGATTTTTGATTGAGCGGAAGGCTTCAAGGTCTTCTCTCTTGCCACAAAAAGAACAGGTGATGAATGTATGTGCCATGCCCTTGTAGATGATACACGGTATATGTGTAGGTGGAATATTGATTATGTAAGGGCACAACAACGTGTGCTTCAATTTGGGAACCTTGAATTAAAGGTTTATAGAGGCGTAGATGCCAGCAACTTCTTCTTGAGTAATTCCGATGTAGGTCTTAGTAACCGCGATGGAGCTGTGGTTTAGAATCTTGTTTAGAAGAATAAGACTTTCGGCGCTGTGGTTGTTTGTGTCATAGACGTATCTGCCAAAAGTTTTTCTGAACGTGTGAGTGGAAAAGTTTTCAATATGCAGGCGGTACCTACATTTGAACTCTTTTAACTTCATATTGACGTTCTGGATGGTCATTGGTTTATCTCCATTTGGAGATGGCATGATGTAGTCTTTCTTGTCTGGCCGACCGAGAAGCTGCCAGAGGTCGTAGAAACTTTTCTGAACCGATGGGTTGAATGGAATTTTTCGTGTTTTCTTTGTCTTTTGCTCAGTAATAGTTACGGATGATACTCCCAGAATGTCTTGCCATCTGAAATTTAAAGTGTCAGACGCACGACAGGCTGTGCAAAATGATAAACGTGCGTACATTTCCCAACGATAATCTCCGTCTTTGTGGAGACAATCGAGTAATCTTGTGAACTCCTCATAAGGGAGATGATCACTGGTTGTCTGTCTCTTATACACATCTCCGAGCCCACGAGACTCCTGAGCAACTCGTAT
>ENA-UALL01000359-UALL01000359.1-human-gut-metagenome-genome-assembly--contig:-NODE-359-length-24376-cov-14.802023_pt1 | contig 24376 bp, 24 predicted proteins | sample MGYA00243699_ERZ654466 | MGnify/ENA primary metagenome ERZ654466 (study PRJEB26926, sample SAMN06164635) | human gut metagenome | biome: ENVO:00009003; feature: ENVO:2100002; material: ENVO:00002003...
ACGAGATGCTCAGGAGTCTCGTGGGCTCGGAGATGTGTATAAGAGACAGCACCTATACTCTTCTTGTCTTCCAACACAGAATTTTTTGATACTATACATAATTATCTTTTTTATTTATTACTTTCATTAATTATATTATATATCTTTTTTATCTACAATGCTTTTAAATGTTGCGGAAGGGAAAAAGAGCAAAAGGAAATTAAAAAACAGAAAACAATCTCAAAAGTTCCAGTTATGATAAAGGGAGGTACTGATATGGTAGAAAATATGATAGGCAAAAAAGTTTTCTTGATTGATGACTTAGGTGACGGAGAAATGCTGATGTGCAGTGATACTGTCACCGCAGTTCTTTTGGAAGAAAACAGTATGAGCGTAAGGTGCAAAACATCAGGCAATGAATTTTGGACTATTGGTGAAAACGCTTTTTTCAGCGAATGTGAAGCTAAACAGGCATTTAAAGTGAGGTGAGCATAATGGCTTTAACTTGGTGTGTAATGAGTTTTTTAACAATAGCAGATACATTTATAGTGGACACACTGTTTATTGCTTCAAATAAATGAGATGATTTATTAAATAAAGGATTAATGGATAAATGAAAATAAAAAATATAATAATTGGTGTAATTACGAGTATTGTACTTATCAATTGTGGAATGTCTGTACTTGCAACAGGTTTTGATATTAATGCGGATAATAAAATTGATGTGAATGATGTTACATATTTGCAAAATGCTTTGTCTGATTTTGCAGAAGATACAAAACTTGATTTGAACAGCGACGGCAGAATTGATGTAAACGATGTATCGTTTTTACAAATTGAAATCAGCAATCAGAGCGTAGAAAATAATACGCAGATAAGTATATCAACAAAAGAATATTGCAAAAATGTCGGTGATACTTTTACGATTTCTGTTGATACAAATAATGATGTAAATGAGATCACCTTTACATCATCTGACAGTTCTGTTGCTAAAATTATTTCAACGGAAAAAAGTTTGGCAAAAGTAAAAGTGAATAAAGTCGGCAATGCAACTGTTACTATAAAACAATGTAATAAAATAATTACAACAAAAGTAAAAGTTGAAAAAGCGAAGTGTATTGATATTTCCGAATGGAACGGTGATATTAATTTCAACAAAGTAAGAAATACAGGTGTCACTTGCGTTATTATTCGTGCAGGCTACGGCAAAGACCCGAACCAAGAAGATAATAAATTTCAAGAATATTATCGTCAAGCAAAGTCAGCAGGCTTGAATGTTGGAGCATACTGGTATAGTTACGCAACATCGGTTGACGCAGCTAAAGCAGAGGTTAAAAACTGTATGAAAACCATTGGCGGTAAGGAATTTGACCTTCCTGTTTTTCTTGATGTAGAAGAATATAGGCAAGCTGTTTTGCCACGCAGAACATTGACTGATATTATTTCAACCTTTTGTGACGGAGTAAAGGGTTATGGATTTGATGTTGGAATGTATAGTGCAAAATCAATGCTTGTTGACAGTGCTTATCCTGATGAGCTTGCAAGCAAATATTTAATTTGGATGGCAGCACCAAATAATTCGTACAATGAGCTTCCGGCATTTGTTGACATTCATCAGTACAGTTGGAACGGCAAGGTTGACGGTATAAGAGGTGATGTTGATTTAAACTACATATATAACTTAAATTGATTTCGATATTTAGGAGCAGTGTATTAAAATATGCACTGCTTTTAATATATAACAAATAAAAAAGGAGGTATAGATCATCAAGCGAAAAATCAACCCTGTATTCGTTATTGTATGTGCAGGAATTATTGTAGTAATGATTGCAGTTGTTATAATCGTAAGTCTTGCGGTTAATGGCAAAACAGAGAAAGAAGAAGTAAATACTACAGCTTCTTATTCAAGTTCAGTTATAAAATTCACTAATTCCGCAGAAACAACACAAAGTATTTCTAAGTGGCAAAACAGCAGTGAATTAGCAACACAACAATCTTCTCAAAGCGTTAATAGTGAACGCTCCGAAAGTTCAGAATCACAATCAAAAAGTGAAAGTAAATCTGAAGATTCAGAGCACGAGCAATCACAAGAACCTAACGAAAACAGCATAAACAACAGTTCTCATAATTCATCACAAAGCAATAACAACTATTACCGACCACAGCAATCTGAAACACCAAAACCTGAACCGACAAAGGTTCAAGAGCCTCAAACAACTAAAAAAGTTGAGAAGCCAACTTCAAAACCTACTGTAAAACCGCAAGAAACAACTAAAGATAATATATATTTGTCTTATTCGTCAGTTTCTATACATACAGATGATGTTTTGTTTCTTAACTTAATCGGAGCAGATAACGGAGTTTCATGGTCAGTCGGTAACTCGTATATTCTTCAAAATTATGGAGGAGGTGGAAATCAATGCAGCTTTAAAGCATTGAAAAAAGGGTCAACAACAGTAACAGCAACATATAACGGTAGGTCATATACCTGCTATGTAACAGTTAATTAACGGAGGTAATTTTTATGAATCTTAAAAAAATCAAAAACAAAGTGTTATCATTTTCAATCACATCAGCACTGATTTCATCTATAACAGCAATTAATGCTTATGCTGCCGATAACAACGCCGGTGTTGATATTTCGGGCGGCATTAATAAAGCAATTAATGAAGTAAAAGTACAATTTAAAGATGTAGTCGCAGTCATTTTTGGATTTTTGACACTTGTAGCATTAACAGTCGCAGTTGCAAAGCTTGTTAAAGGATTGCTCAGCCATCGTAATCAGGGAACTGAAATTCCATGGGCAGGAATCGGAATGGCATTTGGTGCTACTATTGTTTGTGGCGTGGTTGCCGGAGCAGGCTTCTTTGGTTGGTTTGGTTTAAGCTAAAAGGAGCAGCATATGATAGATTCTTTACTTTTAATCCTTGCTGATATATTTTGTATGGATTTAACAAAAGACTTACACTATACAATTGCTCAGTTTATGTCTATTGGTCTTGCAAGTTGGTCAACCGACATAATCAATCAAAATAATAATTATACAACAAGCCTTTTTGATAATAGTATGGTTACAAATTTTTTGTTTTTTATAGAAAGCTTTGCCGGATTGCTTTTAGTGTCCGGTATAGCTTTTGCAGTATTTGACTTTGCTGTTTCAGTCGGTGAGGGAGAACGAGTTTCTCCTATTAATCTCCTGCTTAATATTTTCAAAGGTCTGTTAGCTTCATTACTAATAACTACCCTGCCTGTATCCTTGCTGATTTTTACAAATCATATTTGTAACATTATTTGTCAGGCATTTACAGATGATATTACTATAAATTTTATCGTCCAAATAAATTCAGATAACAGTACAAGTTCAGCAAATTTCTTTTCCGGGTGGGGATTCGCTATATTTATGCTGATTACATTTGTTTGTGTAATTAAAGTATTCCTTGCAAATATAAAACGAGGCGGAATTTTAATAATTCAAATGTTTGTCGGTTCTTTGCACTTATTCAATGTACCACGAGGATATTTAGATTCGTTTTCAGGGTGGTGCAAACAAGTAATCGGCATTTGTGCAACATCTTTTATATCAAATATACTAATCGTTTTAGGTGCGGTTGTATATTGTACTCAAGACGGCGCAGATGTATGGGATTTGATTTTAGCCACAGGTGTTATGCTTGCTGCGGCAGAAGCTCCGAGAATTTTACAGCAATTCGGACTTGATACAAGCGTAAAAGCTAATGTATCTCAAGCTATTTTTGCTACAAGCGGTATTACATCAATAATCCGCTCTTTTGCTCACTAAAAGGAGGCTAAAAATGAGAAAATTTTACTATCCCGATAATCTTACGGCAGTAAAGCTATATAAATACTGGACTATAACAGATTTATTTGTAATGGTAAGTATATTTGCTTTTTCAATAATAATGTTTTTGTCATTGCATATTTGGTTTTTTATAGCTTTTCTGCCTGCATACGCATTTTTGTCTGCCCGCTTTGTGGATTATTCAGTAATCAGATTATTTGTGCTGTTCATAAGGTTCTTGTTTACTGATGTACTTATTTTGAAATGGAGGCGATAAACTTGTCAAAAAAAGATCGCAAACTTAACAAAGCAATTAAGAACAATAATACAAGAGTGCAGAATTTCTTTGAAATAGCTGAGATTAAAGAAGATCATATTCTTACTACACGCAATGAGGAAAAATATTTTCTTGAAGTTAAGCCCAAAAATATTACTGTTCTCTCAAAGCCCATAAGACTTGGTATTATTGACTCACTTACAAATATCATTTCTGAACTGCCTAAATCTGAAATTTTGTGTCTTAATAATTCACAAAACTATGAAAATAACATAAGACATCTCGAAAATCTGAAAAGCAAAGAAAATAACGCAGCCATTGCAGCTCTTGACATCAAAGACATTGAATATATGAATAATATAAAATCTGCTATGTCAACAAGCAGATCATTTTTTATTATTTTAAGAACTTCTCAGCAGGACAGCAGACAGCTTGTAAATCACGCATTGCAACTATGTGCCGAGCAAAATTTCAATGTACAGCTTGCAGAGAAAAAAGATATTAAAAAGATGTTGTCGATTTATCTTGAGCATACATCATACGATGAAGAGTTGCCTGATTATGACGGCGAACAATACGGATTATCTAAAAATGAAAGCCTTAAAAATTTTGTGGATATAATTGCACCGTCAATTATGGACTTTAAGCACAGGCGATATTACATAGTAGGTAATACATACAGAAAAGTTTTTGCTATCAGAAGATATAAAACCGAAACAGAACAAACTGCAATACTGTCTGAAATCGGTGAAATGGGCGGTGTAACATTACATATATATAATGAAAGAGTTACACCGTCAGAGCAAGAAAAAATCTTTGAAAAAGCAGAACGAAAAAATATGGGCGATATTGCAGAGGCAAAAACTATGTCTAAGTCAATAGACAGCAAGGAAAATATTTTAGACATAGAAAAAATACTCAAAGAATCGCACCGAACAAAAGAAGAGTTTATACATTGTTCTGTTTATGTAGAAGTAATAGCTAATTCTCTTAATGAACTAAGAGATATGCAAATAAAAGTATGTTCAACGCTCAATAAAAATCATGTAAAATACGATGAATTGTATATGCAGCAGCGTGACGGTTTTGCTTCGGTAGCTCCTTTTGGCCTTGATATGTTTGATAAAGAATTTGCAAGAGTATTACCTGCAAGTTCAGTGGCTAACCTCTTCCCCTTCAGCTACTCCGGCAAAACAGACCCTAAAGGATTGTTCTTTGGTCGAGCCGTACACGGTGGAAATATTCTTGCCGATATTGACCATAGAGATACCGATAAAACCAACGGTCATATAGCAATTTTCGGTAACTCCGGTGAAGGTAAGTCATTCCTTATAAAATTGCTTATATGTCTTTTCCGACAACAGCAGAAAAAAGTTTACAGTATGGATTCTGACAAAGAATGTATAGATGTAACTAACGGACTCGGCGGCACAAACATTGATATGCTGTCAGGCAAGTATTTTATAAATGTAATGCAGCCTCGCCTTTTGAATGATCCTCTTGATGACAGCTATACTGATGATGAACCTGTTGCGTTTAAACATAAAACAATTATTTCTCAACATATAGCATTTCTCAAAGATTTCTTTAAAACATATAATCCTGCTATTACAACAGCTGAACTTGATACTCTTGAAATAATGCTTGAAGAACTGTACAAAAAATTTCATATTACAGACCGTACCGATTTGAGCAAGCTTACAAATGTTGATTATCCTATACTTTCAGATTTGTTCAAAGAAGTTGAAAGACAGCTTAATATTTATGATGAAGTTTCAAAAATTAACGGAAAAGAAATGCTTTTTACAAAAGATACTCTCCGTAATCTTGCACTTTGTATTCGTTCAATATGTATCGGTACGGACTCTACATTCTTTAACGGTTATACAAACATTCCGAATGCAGACCACATAAATTTTGATGTAAAGAATTTATTAAACACAAACGAAAACTTAAAAAATGCAATGTATTTCAATATTCTTTCGTTTATGAATAATAAATTTTTGACAGAAGGTAATACGGTTGTAATCGTTGACGAGCTGCACGAGGTAATTAAAAGTTTAATTGTAATTATGTATCTGCGATCATTTGTTAAGCGTGGCAGAAAGAAAAACAGTAACCTTGTTATCGCTTCACAAAATATTGAGGATTTAATGATTCCGGGGGTTGTTGAATATACAAAGCCGTTCTTCTCAATACCTACTCACCGTTTTCTCTTCTATCCCGGCACTGTCAATATTAAGGAGTACAAAGCTATAACTAATATGCTTGATGAAGAATGGGAGCTTATACAAATAAGTAAAAGAGGTCATTGTCTGTACTGCTGCGGTAATGAACGCTACTACTTACAAATTATTGCACCGGAATACAAAAAAGAGTTATTCGGCACAGCAGGTGGTAAATAAATGACTACAGCAGTTAAGTATTTTTTACTTATCATTAATAACAAGAAAGCAAGAAATACAATTATAGGAATAGTCATAGGTGTTATAGCCGCCGTTTTATTTCTGTTGATGTTTACATATGAATCTACACAACAAAATGCAGCACCAATTGCAGAAAAAGCAAAAGAAGAGTACAGCTTTTGGCAAACTCACACTCCAGGCAGTCAAAATTTATCCTGTCAAGGTGAACGCTATTGCTCATATTTTAAATCTTCTGTGACAGATTGGTGCTGTTATTTTGTCGGTTACTGTATTCAGGAATCAGGCTATGAAACCAAAGATTTTGGCTTTGCACCGGGAACTATTATTTGGACAAACAACCTAAAAGAGCTTGGAAAATTAAAAAGTGCCGATAACTATACACCGCAAGTCGGCAACTTAATTTTCTTCGATTACGGTGGCAGAAGCCATTATAAAGCAACTGGTAATGTAGATCATATAGGCATAGTTGTTGAAGTAAAAGATAATTCTGTTACAGTAATTGCCGGCAATGAGTACAATGGCCAAACCTCCAACTGGGCAACTGTAAGTTATGTAAATAAATACATATTACAATTAAACGATGACAGCATAGCTTGCTATGGAGCGGTTGGTTCAGCAATTGAAAAAGGTCTTGCAAATGTAACAAGAAATGTTATTACTCACAATGAAGTAGGTGTATTTTACAACGAACTTGATAACAGTGATTTCGGTTCTGTTATAGCTAATGATAACGGTGCTCTGTCAGTAGGTGCATACGGTTGGCACGGTAATAACGCATTATCACTCTTGCGAAAAGCATACAGTATAAGCAATGCAGAAATTAGCCGAGTAGCTTTATCTTACTCAAATACCGGTAGGAAAGTTATTGCCGCTATAACAAACGGAAGCGATTGGTCAAGTTATGTCCCTGACAGCTATACTTGCTCATGTATTAAAGCAATGCTACTTACGAATGCAGGCATAGAAGCACAAAATCAAACATCAACAGAAAATGCGGAAGAATATATCGCAATTTGTCAGGAACATAATATCAATGATAAGCGAGCTATCGTTTACTGTGCAGATATATTAAATCAATTTGGCACAGGCTCCTTTGATAAGAATGTTTACGGCAACGGTCATAATGGTGTTTTATACGGTGTATCTAACGCAACTCTTGATTCTGTTTATTCTTCTAAAAGGGCTTGGAGTGACAGCAACTACAGCTATGAAACAAGACGAAAATGGACATATGACTACCTAAAAGGCTTATCTGACACGGATTTCAGCTAACAAGTGTCCCACCGTGGGACACTTGTTGCTACTTTGGTATATGAAAGGAAGAAAAATGAAAAAGAAATTTATTATAGCAACGGTCGTTATTTCTGCAATAACAGTTATTGTAACAGGGTGTGGTTTGAAAGATGATACTAATAAAACAGAATCGACTACTGCTCCTGTTACAGTTGAAACCACAACTATGAACACAGAAAATTTGCAGCAAAGGATTGAAGAATTGGAAAGTGAAAAGCTCAAATATGACAGACTGTTTAATATTGAAGTCAAAGATGTCATTGATAAATATTGTCAGCTTTACCTCTCCTACTCCGGTTCACAAAGTAATAATATTTCTCAGCTCAAGGATTACTTATCAGATGATTATTATAATCAATTACAAACAACAATAGGTCACAGCACATACGATGATAATTATGAGCAAGCTACAGGCTTGGTACAATTGTATGTTTCTGACTATGAGGATAACGGTTCGTTTAATGTTATGGCTATTTGCAGTCAGACAATCATATACAACGATGAAGTGTCAAACTCAAATGTAACATACAATTTCAATATGGGATATTACGATAATATATGTAAAATTCGTTCAGTCGAGAAAATCTTTTAAGAGGTGATTTTATGATACAGTCAGATAGATTTTTTAACAAATTAACTTTAACCAATGATAATATACCTGATGATAAATTATTAGGTTCTTGCTTTTATCTTACATCAAAAGTAATAGACGAAACTGCTGTTAAAGCCAAAAATATTCTTAATTCAAACACTCTTTCTTTCGTTTATAACGCTTCTGTCGAATATTTATACCAAAAATATCTTGAAGATCCCGAAAAAATAAAAAGTATTTTTCGAGAAGAAAGAGAAAAATTTGATATAATTCCTAAAAAGCAAAAAAGTCTTTATATTACCAAAAAGAGTTATAGAATGCTGATGTTTCTTAAAAGAGAGCTTTATATTTCAAGAGGATTTGTAATGCAAATAGCAATTGAGCAGTATTATAACTATCTTTGTTCAGATGAATACCTTACACTTTTAATTAATAAGCGTAATGAAGTTTTAAAGGAGAATAGCGTATGCAATCAGTAAACAAACAGCAGATAAGCGTTCAATTGCCTTTATCAACGATAAATAAAATTGAGAGCTTAAAGAAACTTGATGACGGCAAAACAAGCAGAAATAAGATAATTGAATCAGCTGTTGATTTTTACTTTGGCTATAAAACATCTGAAATTACGCAAGATTATCTATGCTCTATCGTAGGACAAAAAATTGAAGGTATGATAAACAATGCTTCAAACAGAACCTCAAAGCTGCAATTCAAAGAAGCTGTTGAAATTAATGTGCTTACTCGTATCGTTGCAAGTATGATGGAACTTGACAAAGACTCATATGATAAAATGCGTAGAAAAGCTGTAGAAGATGTTAAGGCAAGCAAAGGTATTATATCAGCATATGAAGCTCAAACATAACGGAGGCTGCTATGGTTGGCACAAGGTTTATTTTAAACTCCCGTTACTTTCATATAGCCAAACCTGGAGAAAAGCTAAGCGATCACGCCTTAAGCGGTGAGCATGCAGCAAATCTTGTACGGTATTGCGGTACAAGGGAAACTGTTGACAAAAACATTGATATGGCAGATGATTTACCGATTACTTTTAAGCAAAAAGTATCTGTTAAAGATTTACTTAATCTCTGTACAGAAAAAGGTCTTAGTGCAGAGTGTGAAGAATACAAAGCTTATGAAGCTAATCCTACAAGAGCGAATGCTTCAAGTTTAATGCTGCATTTGGCAAATAAGCTTTCTGAAAATACTTCATTAAATCTATCGGAACAAAACATAGTAAATGAAGCTATCAGATTGGCACAGTTTTATGATGTTAAAAATCGACCTGCAACAAAGAAACAAGAAGAAACTATTAAAGAATTTCTTGAACAATTAAATTATAAAGATGATGAGGATAAACCGTTGGAATACACCGATTATATCAATAATCCGACTTTGTCAAATGCCTCCGCTCTTATTTCCATACTTGCAGAAGAGTTGCTTTTTAACGAAGCAGGAAATTTGATAGAATATACAGCTAAAAGACCGGGTGCTTATAAAGTCGGTGAGCACGGTTTATTTTCATCATACCCTGATGTAGATCTTGACAGAGTTGCAGAAGAAGTATCAACTCATGACGGAAACATATGGACTGACATTCTCTCGCTCAGACGAGAGGACGCTGACAGGCTCGGTTATGACTGTCAAAAGCCATGGAAGGATTTAATAATGTCTAAAGTTGATCTTATCGCAGAAGCTCACGGTATAAACATTAATAATCTGCAATGGTATGCTGGTATGCACAATACAGGACATCACCCGCATGTACATTTATTCGTTTACTCAACAGACCCAAAAGAAGGCTTTTTGTCTAAGAAAAATATTAAGAATTTAAAATCAGAGTTTGTTAATGAAATTTTCAAAGATGAACGACAGGAAATTTATATTAATAAAGACAAATACCTCAACGAGCTAATCAGTCAGAGTAAAGCTTTACTAAATAATCTGCTTTCCGAACCTAATCAATATATTTCCGATGAAACTTTAAAATACTTAGTTAATCAAATGTTGACCCTTTCAAGCAAAGATTTCAGCAAAGGAAGAAATACTTACGGCTTTTCTTCACCTGACAAGAAAAAACTTGTAGATGATATTCTAACCACACTTGTAAGCAATAACAACCAACTGTCAAATCTTTATGATAAGTGGTGTGATGAAAGCTACAGTTTGAGTAAATACTATTCAAAAAAAGAATTTGTAAAGCCTGACATTTCCAAAATTGATAAATTTACATCTATCAAGAATTATATTTTAGAATGTGCAAAATCTATGAATCAAAGCGGAACATTTATAACTGCAACTGATGATATTACGATTTCTCCCCCACCGAATATTACAGCTCCTGCAGAAACAGAACCGCAATCAGCAGATAATGATAACGGTTTTATTGATGATACAAAGCCGGAAGAATACGAATATACAGAGTTACAAAAAATTCCCTCATTTATACTTGGAAATGAAGGAAAGGAAGTTATAGATTTTAAAAAAGCGTATCAAAATTCAAGTGATTTGCAAACCAGAACTGCACAATCTTGCAGAAAACTTGCGGATTGTTATTACTACGGAAAAGGTACTGAAAAAGATTATAATGCGGCTCAAATGTGGTACGGTATTGCTGCCGACAGTTATGGTGACAGTATGTCTGCATATAAACTCGGACAAATGTATTTATACGGTACTAAAGATACAGAAATCAATAAAGAACTTGGCAACTACTATTGCAAAACAGCTTTTATTCAATTCAGAGATGGGTTAAAAAACAGAAATTACTTTTATGAACTCGAAAATGATTCTGACAATTTGCATTATTACAGTGAAGTTGATTCTTATGAAGCATATATTGAATACCTGTTAGGCCGAATGTACCTTAAAGGCGAAGGTGTTGAACAGGATTATCGCTGCTCAAGTAATGTTTTTAGTCTTGCTGCAAAAAACGGTTATTCGCATGCTTACTACTACCTTGGCAATCAATTTTATTATGGCCTTGGTTTTACTCAAGATTATGAAAAAGCATTTGACTATTACTTAAAAGCAGATAGAAAAGGTGATAAATATGCGGCATACAGACTTGGTAAAATGTATTTGTCCGGTGAGGGTGTAAATATTGATATACAGCAGGCAGAGCATTATTTTTCAAAAGCAACTAAAACAGTTGTGCTTGCAAATTATGACCTTGCAAAGCTGTATGAGGATTATGCCGATGATTTTAATAATGTTTCAAAAGATTATATTAACGGCTTATATAAAAAAGCATTGGAGGGTATGATAGAACAAGAAGAAAACGATATACAAAATGCTTTTACAGAAATGCGTATAGCAAATATGTATCTTGCAGGAAAAGGCACAGATATTAACGTTAATTCTGCAATTGAGTGGCTCAATAAAGCAGCTAAACAAGACAATCCAAATGCAGCATATCAGCTTGGTTACATATACTCTTCCGAAAAATACAATATCATTGATGAACAAAAGGCTAACGAAAATTATAAAAGAGCCTGCTTGGAATATGAGAAAGCAGAAGAAGAAAACAGTAATGTTACAGCTGAAAGCAGACTTGGTAAGATGTATCTAAACGGCTACGGTGTTGAGAAAGATATTCAAAAAGCTGTAATTTGGCTAAAAAAGGCTACATTAAACGGTAGTGCTTCATCTGCATACACGCTTGCAAAGCTATGCGAAAACGGTGACGGCATCGAAAAGAATATTGAAGAGGCATACAGTTATTATCAAATATCTGCTGTACTCGGTAACTTCTACGCAAACTATCAAGTCGGTAAAATTTCTCTTCAAAAGGGAGAAATTGAAAAAGCTGTTGAGAATTTTCAAGAAGCAGCAAAAGGTAATATATCTCACGCTTGGTTTAAACTCGGTAAAATATATTCAGACGAAAGTTACGGACTATATGATATTTCAAAAGCTCAGCTATGCTACAGTAATGCTTTAAATCTTTATATAACAGATTATACCCAAAATCCTGATGACTTTACAGCCTATAGACTCGGCAAAATGTATTTTAACGGTTTAGGTACTGATATTGACATAAATAAAGCTATACATTGGTTTTCACAAGCTGAAAAACTCGGCAATACAAATGCTGCCTATCAGTTAGGTAAAATAGCATTTGAAAACAATGATATTGAAAATGCAATAAAACATTTTCAATATGCAGCACAAGGAAATATATCTAACGCTTGGTTCAATCTTGCTAAAATTCATTCAAATGAAAGTTATGGCCATTATGATATTGCAAAAGCTCAGCTATGCTACAGTAATGCTCTAAATCTTTATATAACAGATTACAAGCAAAATCCTAATGATTATATTGCTTATCGTCTTGGTAATATGTATTTAAAAGGGTTAGGAACCGATATGAACATAAATCAAGCTATATATTGGTTTTCCGAAGCTGAAAAATTTGAAAATGCAAATGCAGCTTATCAGCTCGGTTATATCTATCACTCCGAAAAATACGGATTACAAAACAATGAGCTTGCAAGTAATTATTTTAGAAAAGCATTATCGGCTTATCTTATCCGGTTTAATAACAATCAAACAGATTCAGAATTAGCTTTGCGAATAGGTACTTTTTATCAATACGGATTGGGAATCGAACGAGATATTGAAAAGGCTCTTTTGTGGTATAAAAAGGCTGTTGAACTCGGAAATATAAAAGCACAGCAAAAAATTGAAGAAACTAACACGCAACAGCAAATAACAGTGCTTAATCTTGCCTCTATAGCCGCTCATATGGGCAAAATTATAAATACAGAAACAATTGCCGCCGCAAAGCAAAAATACACATCTGATTCAAAACAGCTAAGAGATGAAAAAATACAAAAAATACAATTAGGTCACGCTGTATCTGACAATCCAATCAGCTATGACTATTAAGGAGGTTAAAAAATGTCAAAATTTATTCCGTTTACAGATGAAGAGTTGTATCAGGCTCATCATAAAGATATTAAAGAATATCTTGAAAGTATAGGAGAAAAAGTTTTACATAGCGGTACAGAATATATGTGGGAAACACATGACAGCGTAAAAATACGAGGTCATATTTGGTACAGACATTCTACAGGTGAATCGGGTACGGCAGTAAATTTTCTGATGACGTTTTTTGATTTTAGTTTTCAAGAAGCAGTAATAACTTTGCTTGACGGAAATTACAAAGCTACAAGCAATTCAAAGCCTGTTGATTTTATAAATGAACCTGATATTTACCATAAAAAAGACAGAGTGGTTTTACCTCAAAAAAACACAAACAACAAACGCTTGTATGCTTATCTGTGCAATTCACGCTGTATTGATTACAGTGTCGTCAGATACTTTGTAAAAAAAGGTCTTATATATGAAGATAAAAGCAACCACAACATTGTATTTCTCGGCAAAGATAAAAAAGGAATAGTCAGGTATGCCGGATTAAAAGGTACGCTTACTGTTAAATCTTTTAAAGGTGAGATTACCGGAAGTAACAAAATATACTGCTTTAAGCACATTGGTTTGTCTGATGTGCTTTTTGTTTTTGAAGCTTTTATTGACTTATTCAGTTTTATTACTTTGTATCAGCTTGACGAAAACTGGCACACATACAACTATATAGCTTTAGGAGGGCTGAATTTAGAAGCTTTGAAAAAATGTGTTGAAGATTACCCGCATATAAAGAAAATCTATATATGTACAGATAATGATATTAACAGTTCTGACGGCAAAAATCACGGACAGGACTTTGCAAAAAAAGCACAAAAAGTATTTCAGGACAAATATAAAACTGAAATAATAACCCCTAATCTAAAAGATTGGAATGAAATTTTAAAACAAAGGAGTCAAAGTTATGGAAAGTAGCTCAACAAGCGGAATTATTATATTTTCAATAATCGTATTAGTTGTACTTATAGCTGCGTACTTTATATCATCAAGCGGCAAAAATTTAAACTCTATTAAAAGCAAGCCTGTCGGTGACGGCCAATTCGGTGACCAAAAATGGGCCACCAAACAAGAATTAAATAATAATCTTGTTATTATACCATATGAACCCGAAAAGTGGAGAAATGGCGAAAACAGGCCACAGCTTGAGGGCATTATACTCGGTGCAGTAAAAAGCGGTAAAAAAGTATCTGCATACATCGATACATCTGATAATCATACTCTCTCCGTATCTGCTCCGGGTGGCGGTAAAACATCTTCTTTCGTCTATCCTAATCTTGAATTTTTAGCGGCCGTTGGCAATCCTTTTTTCGTCACAGATACAAAAGGTGACGCTCATCAGACATATGCACCTGTTTTGGAAAAATATTACGGGTACAAAACTTATGTAATAGATTTAAGAAATCCTACTCGCAGTGACAGTTACAATCTGATGTATCTTGTCAATAAATACAATGACCGCTATGAATCAACAAAAAGTCTTGCAGACAAAGCACGGGCTGAAACATATGCAAAAGTTCTTTCAAACTCAATCGTACATATGGACGGTTTCAAAAGTGCAGGACAAAATCAATACTTTTACGAATCTGCAGAAGGCATTATTACAGGCGTTATCTTACTTGTATCCGAACTTTGTGAACCCGAAGAAAAGCACATAGTATCAGTTTTTAAAATAATTGAACAGCTCCTTGAAATTGACCCACGAACAGTAAATAAAAAAGGAGTAATGCCTACAACTTATCTGACTGAATTATATACAATGCTGCCGACTAATCATAAAGCAAAATGGTTTATGTCTGCCACAGCCTCCGGTGCTTTTCAGACTACTGCAAGCGTTATGTCAACAGCAATGAGCCGTATGCTTTCCTTCATTGATACAGAAATGGAACAAATGATATGCTTTAACAGTGACCTTGATATTGAAAACTTTATTAACGGCAAACAAGCAATATTCTTCGTTGTTGATGAAAAATCAAGCACAAAAAACTTTTTAGTAAGCTTACTTGTAAGGCAAACTTATAACGAATTACTTTGTGCCTCTGAACATTTTGAGAACAACAAGCTGCCACATCGAGTATACTACTACCTTGATGAATTTGGCACATACACAGCCATAGAGAGAGTTGATCAGATGTTTTCTGCAGGCAGATCAAGAGGTATCATTTGCTGCCCGTTTTTACAAACTACAACGCAGCTTGATCAAAAATACGATCAGAATACAGCAAGCGTTATAAAATCAAGCTGTCAGAATGTAATGTTCAGTTACATAGCACCTACTTCCCCTGACGCAGAAACTTTTTCAAAAATGCTTGATAATCAGACTGTAATGTCAGGCTCTGTTTCGCAAAAGCAAAACAGCTTTTCAAACAATAACAACGCAAATTCCGTTACTTACAATATGACAAAAAAGCCTTTAATGACACCGGGGCAAATTAAAAGAATGAAAAAAGGTGACTGGGTGCTTATGAAAACAGGTATGCACCCGGCACAAATGAAACTCCTCAAAAGCGAGGATTGGGGACTGTCGCTTAATGAAAAACCCTATAAAGCAAAGAAAAGTACAATAAGAGAGGTAAGCTATGCCGACCGCACAAGATTATTTTCGGCTCTGCTAAGTAAATATCCTACAGCAAAGGCATATACCCCACCTGTAGGCTCATCTGCAGAACTGGTACAGACTCACGAAAAAAAGCCTGTACTAAAAACATATATTTAAAACTAAGTCTGTTGCTCTTGCAGCAGACTTTTTTAATTGCTTAATTCACACGGTCTTGAACAATTAAAAAAGTCCGTTTCAAGCAGCTTCAAAATACGGAGGAATTATAATGAAAAAATTAAATAACAAAGACATAGAAATCGCAGTAGAAATTGACGGCGTATATGCACAGGGATTTGGTATGCTTGCTCAAAAAGTTATGCTTGAAAAAGAACTGCCTTTACAAAGCAAGGCTATTTATGCCTACTTAGCTTCTTATGCAGGTTCAGGTAAAATTTATCCAAAACGCAGCACAATACTTCGTGATCTAAATATGAACAAAGACACCTACTACAAATATCTAAACAGGCTTGTCGAAAAGAGTTATATTTCAATTTCAAAAGCTAAAGGCTTTCTAAATAAAAATGTGTACACCATATGCAGTAATCCTAATGCTATAGGTTGTCCGCCGTCTGCTTCTGCAGAACATCATACACTTTCGCTTGATAATATTTACTCATACGGCTACGGAAATATGCCAAAGCTGATTATGTGTGATACTCGTTTATCTGTTAAGGCTCGTGGTATGATTGCTTTATTCTATTCACTTGCTCAATCATCAAACACAGTATTTCCTACAAGAGATTATACTATGGAAATTCTCGGTATAAGCAAGCAGACATACTACAATACACTAAATGAACTTATAGCTTATGGCTATATATCCGTAATTAAGCGTAAGGGAAAAAACGGTAAGTTTTGTGTAAATAACTACATACTTAACACTAATCCTACAGTTATAGGGAAACAGGAAAAAGAAAGTAATAAACCGTGTCCTAAATTTTCGGACAATGTAAAAAATGCGGTAAAATCTACACTCTCACCATGTCCTAAAAAGCAGGACAATGAAAACAACCGTGTCCTAAAAAACAGGACATTGCCGTGTCCTAATTTTTCGGACAATACCGTGTCCCAAAATTTCGGACATTATAACAATACCATATATAACAATACCATAAATAACAGTAAATCAGATCATAATCTAATCATTGACAGAATTAACCTTACTGTACCTTTTACAACTGACAATGACAAGATTATTGAATCGATTAAAGAATTGACAGATTATAATGCATATCAAAGCTATGTCGCTTACGAGAACGATATATATTCAAGATTATACTGCAAAGCCGTTGATTTACTTTGTGATATGGCAACCAACAACACATCTCAAACCTATAATAAAACTACTGTATCACAGCGTACACTTATTTGTTCAATTAACAACTGCATTACAAAGCACGGTATTGCGAAAGCTAATTCATTATGTGATTTGATTTCGGATACACTTTTAAATTATGAAGAAGCAAGCAAAGAATATGAAATCCGTAATTGTTCAAATTATCTCAAAACGTTACTTTTTGACAACATTACAAACTTTGCGTTTAACTTAGCCAAATTCGACTTGTAAGCGTTTTTTATTGTCCGCTGATGTAATTTTACTCTTATAGGGAATAAATCGAATTTACGCAAAAAGCGAGGCTTTTTCTTTTCTGCTATCAGCATTTTGTCAAATTTTTGTCTTGAAATTTTAGCAATATTAAAATCAATGTTACTAAAAAGTCAGCTTTTATCTGATGAAAATAAAACAGCAATCTAAAAGTGATATTAAAGGCTTAGTCGATGATATTAAAGTTAATGTTATCGAAAATGTCGGCACTGCCGACATTTGTGACCGACTTAATATTGCTTGCAATATTAAGTCTTTATCCAGCAAATTTTACTACCCTGCTTTCCGTGGCAAAATATTGTTTTGGTGTCCCACCGTGGGACAGTTATAGCTTACCTCCTCAAGTGTCCTACGGTGGGACACTTGAACTTAGGGAAAAGCTGCTGTTTCTCAAAAGATTACTTCAAAATCAGAATTACCGATAAATAATTGCAGGTTAAAAAGAAAATATACTCAACGGCAACAGCGTAAAAGCTAAAATATGCAAGGTTTCCAGGCTCGGCAAAAGCCCCTAAAGCAGAGAAAAAAATAGAACAAGACGATTGCTCACAAAAATGCAACATAACTTACGCCGGCAGCTCTCCCCTACACTATTTTAAAGCTGACTGTAAATAACTTTTGCAAAGACATAACCTGTGCAGCTACTCACCTATAATTAAACACCCGAAAGCAGAGAAAAAAATAAATAAACACCCTCATTGTTTGCCCACAAGTGTCCCACGGTGGGACACTTAACTGATATATTAATAAAAAAGGAGTCATAAATATGTTAAATCGAATTGTACTCATGGGAAGACTTACTGCTAACCCTGAACTCAAATCAACTACTACCGGAAAAAGCGTAACAAGTTTTAGTATCGCAGTTGAACGAAATTACAACAAACCCGGTGAAGAAAGAAAGGTTGATTTTTTCAATGTTGTCTGTTGGAACTACACAGCAGAATTTGTATGTCGCTATTTTGCAAAAGGCAATATGATTGCTCTTGAAGGCAAACTACAAAGTCGTACATATCAGGCCAATGACGGAAGTACACGCTATGTAACCGAAATTGTCGCAGATACAGTATCATTTACCGGTGAGCGTGTGCAAAAAGCAAATAATAATAATAATAATAAAGACTCTTCTTCAACTACATCTGAACAGCCACCTTTGCCCTCACAACCCGATTTTGAAAATATGCCTATTGACGACGATTTACCGTTTTGATAACTAACAACTGTCCCACCGTGGGACACTTGTTAAAAAATCAAAATATTTTGTGCAATAATATTGCATAAAATATAAGTATAAGCTATAATATTAATATAAAACAAATGCAAAAATTTGATTGCGAATTAAGGAGAATAAGTATGATAGTTGAAATAAGAATTAATAACTGCTATATTTTCAATCAAGAAGTTGTATTTTCAATGAACGCAGATATGCGTAATAAAAGATTTATCACTAATGTTCATAAAGAAAACAATTTCAATATATTAAAAGCTGCCGGCATATATGGCTCAAATAATACAGGTAAAACACGCTTTATTAAATGTATAGCTGATATTAAAAATGCCCTGTTAAACAGAAAATCAAGTCTAATGTCTAATTTATTTACAGACAATTCAATATGTGAACTTGGCATTACTTTCTTAGAATTTAACAGAGAATTTTCATTTGATTTTAAATTTGATGAAAATAAAGAAGAATATATATATGAATGTTTTTCAGAAATAATAAAAGACCAATACGGCAACGAAAAAACACAATGTTGGTTCAAAAAAGATGTGAAAAATAAAGAATATTACTGTGCAGATGAAAATTTAGATACAATGTTACCCGTTATATCAAATAATAGTCTGTTCTTTTATCAGATTGATACAACAAAATTCAAATATCTTGATGAAATGAAAAAAATACTAATCAGCTTTGCAAATAAAATTGATATTGTTAATATGAATAATATTCCTATCAAGCATACTATTGAGCTAATGAAAAATAAAAACAATCTTCAAAAAAAGATTGTTGAATTTATAAAAAACGCAGATTTATATATGGATAATTTTGAATTTGTTGATATGGATAAAATAAAATTTTCCAAAAAAGATGAAGGAAAAGCTGATGAAAATGCACTAAACTTACCTAACAGCATTATGGATCAAATTCGTTTAGTTTCAACATATAAAGGTATTCAAGTACCAAGTATGATATTTGATTCCACCGGAACAAAGAAAATAGCAGCATTAGCAAGCTATGTTATTGAAGCGTTGGAAAAAGGCCGAATTTTAATTATAGATGAACTCGACAGCAGCCTTCATTTTAAACTTACAAGAGCCATAGTAGCTATGTTCAATAATGAATTAAATACTAAAGCACAAATGATATTTACTGTTCACGATATTAATTTAATGGATTGCAAAAAGTTGTTTCGAAAAGAACAAATATGGTTTGTTCACAAAGATAAGTACAATGTTTATTTTTATTCACTTGCTAATTTTACAGCTCAACAAGGCGTGCGTGAAACCACAGATATTATTGAAAAATACAAAAAAGGTGCTCTCGGTGCAATACCGGAACCTGATTTAATTAATACGCTAATAAGTATTCATAATGATACAGTGAAAGGAGGTACATCATCTGATGATGAATAACCTACCTATATTTTTTGACAAGCAAAGAATATGTATTATTTGTGAAGGAAACGAAGAATACTTTTACCTTGACAGACTTAAAGAGTTACAAGTATGGAACGAACAATACCATATAGAATTAGTTAATGCTAATGGAAACGGTAACATACCTGCAAGATACCAAGACCGCTATAATAGTGACTCATTTGATATTGTTCTTGTATTCTGCGATACAGAAAAAAAGCCATATGAACAGTACAATGACATAAAGCGTAAAATCAATGAATTTCATGGAATTGACAATATAGCTGACTCACTAATCATATTCGGTAATCCGTGTACTATGCAAATTGTTTCAAAACATTGGACAGATGAAAATCTCAACACCCCTGTCAAACCTGTAAATGCTCCGTTAATTAAGCATTTTACAGGCGTAGAAAATTATAAAGCAAAAGCTAATCAAATAGAAAAAGCTATGCAATTTATTACAAAGGAAAACTACTATGATATGAAGCGAAGAGTTCAAAATTTAGAATCTGACGATAGCATAAAGGGAAGTAGCAATTTTAAAAGATTTTTAAAATATTTTGAGTCTGACAATAGTAGCTGGATTGAAGAAATAAACAAAAGACTTTTAAGTGAAGCTGAATAATCGTTTATAAATTAACTGTCCCACCGTGGGACAGTTAATTTTCTTTTTCTGCAATTCTAAAATATCAATCACTGTTATTTTTATACTGCAAGTGTCCCACCGTGGGACAGTTAATTTTCTTTTTCTGTAATTCTAAAATATCAAATACTGTTATTTTAATACTGCAAGTGTCCCACCGTGGGACAGTTAATTTTCTTTTTCTGCAATTCTAAAATATCAAACACTGTTATTTTAATACTACAAGTGTCCCACCGTGGGACAGTTAATTTGCTTTTTCTGCAATTCTAAAATATCAAACACTGTTATTTTGATACTTCAAGTGTCCCACCGTGGGACACTTGTACTAAAAAAGCCTTCTGCCAAATTCGGCAGAAGGCTTATATTATATTCCTTGTGTAAATTCATTTGTAGGAACAGGTGGTATTTGATTTGGTAAGTCCGGTTCAATATCAATTCTTCGCTGTTTAATAATTTTTAACGGAACAGGAAACATATAATTAAACCTTAAAGATGAGATTGTATTTCCGTTCTTATCGCAAATCAAAAAATTATCAGGTTTCTTAAATTTATAAGATGATACTGGAACAAAATAACTTACATCATTAATCTCAAGTACAATACCACATATAAACTTCGGCTTATGATTTTTGCCATAATCCATATTCGGAACACGAGTAAAACCCCACTTTATACTCTCGGCCTTTTGTAAGTATGTAATATAACTATTTTGTACAATATAAAAATCAAGATCTTTCAAATGCTTTTCTCCTTAAAACAAAAAGGGAACGAAAATTCGCTCCCTTTTTTATACATTACGGTCTGCATTTAGAGCTGCAGAGCACTCAACATAAATCACCTACATTTAGAGCTGTAGGGCACTCAACATAAATCACTTGCATTTAGAGCTGCAAGGCACTCCTCATTAAAGACATCATTGTGTCCACTTATATTATATGATATATTTATAAAAAAATCAATAATTTTTGAAAATACTTTTTAAATTCTCATTTTGGTTGGTTGAGAAAACCGCTTTTATTATAGTCTTATGAAAAGCAATCATCAATAATAATACCGTATTACTGCAAGTGTCCCACGGTGGGACACTTAATTCTAATGATTATTTAATAATAAGCATTACAATGCAAATAATATTATTGACATTGTAATGTATTAGTAATATAATATAAATAAAGGAGTTGATTTTTATGGCACAAACCAATGTTAATATTCGTATGGACGAAGATTTAAAAAAACAGTTTGAAGCTTTTTGCTCTGATGTAGGAATGAGTATGACTACTGCCTTTTGCGTTTTTGCAAAAGCAACAGTAAGACAGCACAAAATTCCTTTTGAAATATCAGCTGAAAAAGACCCTTTCTATTCCCCTACAAATATTGAAAGGCTAAAAAAATCTATTGCTCAAATGGAATCTACAGGCGGAACTATTCACGAGGTAAACTTTGATGATTAAATCTTGGTCAGATGAAGCTTGGGAAGATTTTGAGTATTGGACTAAGCAGGATAAAAAAACTCTTAAACACATATTACTGCTTATTAAAGACATTGATCGTAATGGATATGACGGTATAGGAAAACCTGAAAGACTTACAGGAGATTTATCTAATTACTGGAGTAGGCGTATCGATGACTGCAATCGTATTGTATATTGAATTGACAATCAAACAATTAAAATTGTACAATGCGGTTCCCATTATCGAGATAAATAACATACATTATCTGCACAAGTGTCCCACCGTGGGACACTTGCAGAAAATCATTGACATATTATTCTGCAATGTGTATAATAATATTGTAGGGAGAAATCCCAGAGAAAATACGCTTACTGATCGGCGTTCCTAAATTGACAGTTTGATTGAATATGCCTACCGTTCGGCGTTCCTAAATTGACGGTTTGATTGAATATGCCTACCGTTCGGCGTTCCTAAATTGGCGGTTTGACGAAAAGCCTCTTACCTTAATGGTAGGAGGCTTATTTTGTAAAAGACAAAGGAGAAAAAATGAAGGAAAACAGTTTTTATTTAATTGATAACACTTATATTAAATTAATCAATAATTTGGGCGGTAAATACGGTGACAGTAAACAGCGTCCAATTTATTGTTGTATTAAAGATAAAAATATTAACGGATTATTTTGGGCTATACCAACAAGTGATATTTCTCACAGAACTCAAAATCAAATTGCCAAGTATAATAACTACATACAACTACCAAAAAATGATATTCGTTCTGCGTATTATCATATTGGTTACACCAATAAACCGGCACTATATAGAATTAGTAACTGCTTTCCTATCACAGATAAATATATTGCTAAAGCATACATTTCGCAAGGCAATCCCCTTTGCTTAAAAAATAAACAAGAAATTGAAACTATACATAAAAAATTACTGCGTATTCTGTCTTATGAAGGTCGTTTTCCAAATAGACTTGAACAACACATAACCGATATAAAGAATTATCTTATAAATGAATTACAATTACAGAATATACTTCTACCTAATCAAATACAATCACCACAACATTTAAATAATTTTAATCAAAACATATAAATAAGTGTCCCACCGTGGGACACTTGAACTAAAAAAGTCTTCCGCCAAAATCGGCAGAAGGCTTATATTATATTCCTTGTGTAAATCCATTTGTAGGAACAGGTGGTATTTGATTTGGTAAGATTGGTTGTTGGGTTTGTGATAACTGAATAGAGTATTCCTGACACTTTTGCTCAAGCAAAGAAAAATCACAACATCTTTGTGCAATTTTACATTTATTATTTATAACAGAGTAATACAATTTTTCAGCTTTACTTATAATAAGTGATTTATTTAAATTGCACCAAGTCAACTGATTTTGAAGAAGATTTCCATATGCTTGAATATTATAAGTTCTCTGTAAATGATTTGGATCAACCTTTGTTGCCAAACTGTGATGCACCGGTATCATATTATTCAAATTAATTGCTCCCCATTTTCCACTATTAATTTTTATAAAATCTATTTGGTTTTTCATTTTCAAATGTTTTGGTTTAGGAGATGATAACGGAGCATAATATGTATTTTCATTAACGGTCAACAAAATTCCTATAAAAGGTCTTGTCTGTTTTGAGTCCATAGTATAAGGGACTTTACTGTCAAATTTTCTTAGATAATCACAATAATCGGTATCTATCGTATAAAAGCCAATTCTATTTTTGCTCATAATTCACCCCAAAATATTAAAATAGAGGGATTGGAAAACCAACCCCTCACTTTTTTCGTTCCCACTTAAATTGGTAGGGTACACCGCTTTTTTAGCTCCCACTTGATTGGTAGGGTACACCGCTTTTTTAGCTCCCACTCGATTGGTAGGGTACACCGCTTTTTGAGAATTAATTATCTCTTCACTATTATTATACACAACAAAAATGATTATGTCAATCAAAATTAAATTATTACTGCAAGTGTCCCACAGTGGGACACTTGTTGTATTATTAATATGAATCGACAAGGATATCGAAATCATCAAGCATTTTACGACATTTATTTATTTCATTAATATCATCATCAGAAATATTACGCCACTTTAATTTATTAAAAAATTTATTTCTACACAAACTATTAAAACTGTC
>ENA-UALL01000363-UALL01000363.1-human-gut-metagenome-genome-assembly--contig:-NODE-363-length-24170-cov-9.215385_pt1 | contig 24170 bp, 25 predicted proteins | sample MGYA00243699_ERZ654466 | MGnify/ENA primary metagenome ERZ654466 (study PRJEB26926, sample SAMN06164635) | human gut metagenome | biome: ENVO:00009003; feature: ENVO:2100002; material: ENVO:00002003...
AATACATGCCTGTCACGCATGGGGTCACGGGTTCGAGTCCCGTACGCACCGCAAAGGACGGTCGAGCGATAAAGTTCGACCGTTTCTTGTTAAGACGAATTACAGAGGTAATTAATTGAAAGTCAAACTATTTAATTGAGTCCGCAAGGACACGGAAACTGTTAAGTCGAATTTCCCAAGTGTGCATTTTTAAGCAAAAACGGTGTAAAAACACCGAAATGTTGTCTTTGGGTGTGCATAATTTTACGCATAAATCACATATTCGACTCATTGGTTCATCATAATAATTTTCATAAAAACATGAAGCATCATGGTGAAACTAAAAATCATTATCCGGTCCGGTGCACTCGTCCTGAGAATTTCCGAGAATAAGGACCGATTTTACAAAAATGTAGAGTATCTTCTCAAAGGATCTCCAGATCTCAAGCATTGGAAAGCTGACAAGGAACAGTTCTCAGGCTATTCTCCTTTTTATGAAGAAAACAACAAGGCTCTTGCTGAGTTCAAGCAAATTTATTGGAAACTAATTGTCAAACATCCAGAACTCACAGCAAGACAGGTTTCTAACTATTACAAGAATGAGCGGCGCCATACGGGTTCCGAACCTGTTAAATTGGCAGATTGGACTGTTGATCAGTATGCCAATTCTGTAGAAAAGTATCTTGAAGTAGTAACATTGAGGGAAAAAGCAAAGCCTGGATGTAATTTTGAATGTTATTACAAATTACTTCAAAAATGTCGCAAAGAAATTCCTGGATTTGAAAATATGCCGTTCTCCACCATTGATTATAATAAGATGGTTCAAATTGCAGGTATATTTGCTTATGGTAAAGCTTACACGCATCATTCTAAAACATTTAGAGCACTTCTTGGTAAAGCCAGTAAAGACAAGGAGGTTATGTTCCATTTAAACCAAATTGGTGACTTCAAATTTGCAGACTATAACCCTAATCGATATGCAGTAGAGGGACGTAATGAGCCGGATATTCTCAATGCAGAAGAATTGAAGGTGTTTTTGAATTTGAGCGTGAGAGATATAACTCCTCAGTACAAAGATCGTAAGATGGTTGAAATCTACTATGACTTCTGTGTCTTCATGTTTCACTCGTTTTTCGCTCCATGTGACGTTATAAAGGCCAAATGGAGGGATATTACCAGACGAGGGACAATAACTGTCAGACGCAAGAAAACACATCGCCTTGTTGAAGTTCCGATAACTCCTGTGATGCGCCAGATTATTGATAAGTACAAAGGGCAATCCAAAAACGGGTATATATTTCCGATTATGGATGATGAGAAGGAGAAATCCTACACAACGAAGGATTACACATTCAAGAAATTCCGTGAGTTCCTTAACAAGTGGCTGAAGGTAGTTGGCAAAGAGCTTCAGCTATCGTTCAACTTATATGCTTACGTATTCCGGCATACAGCAATCACAGTTGCCATTGACAATGGATTACCGTTATCATATATTGCCAACGCAGCTGGAACCAGCGTGGAAATGATTCAGCAACATTACTATAATGGAGAGTGCCAGCAGAACAGGGATAAGCTGACCGAGGCGTTTATGAAAGCAGGGGAATAGTTTATCTACCACCCAAACAGGTGGTAGATAAAAAATGAATCCCAACTGTAATAGCTGGGATTCTAACCTTGTCGGGGTTGTTCCGGGCGGTCGCACTAAATCTGCCACGGATTTTTGTATGGGTCGTAGTCGCGTTGGAAGGTTGCCATAGCGATTTCACTGACAGGCTTCTTCTCATCGTCCAGCTTGCGCTGAATCTGAGGATTGATTTTGCACCGGTTGGCATCATGCAGCCATCGCATAGATGTTTCATAGTCTGTTATGCGAGCTGTGCTTATATTATTGGGGGAAATCAATTTGTGCAACTCATACAAGGCTATCCTGACCATGTGCTTTTTGATATTCGGGTTACGAGGGTCGTGATAGCGGAAATTGTACCCCTCTTTGAGTTCATCTGCAATAGGAAGCATGGTTGGAATCCACACCTTACCTCCGGAGACCACATACTCGGTGTCCTTGAACTCATACTTGTATTCAGGATCATAGTCGCCTATCAGACCCCAGTTGTCGGACTCCATCGGGTTGACGGTAAGGTCTATGTCTTCTGTGGTAAGAAGCGCGAAGAATCTACCATCCCATTCAACGACCGCCCAAAGCCCGTATTCCACATTAGGCTCCCAAGATGTCGTCTCCACATGTTCCCATGCGTTTATGCCAGGTATGCGAATGTCCGAATAATCTAATCCGTTATGTTCCAGACACTCATACACGACACCTGAAAAATACACCAAATCACCTGGATGGTAGTTGAGAAGCTGGGAATAAGTCTTGATGGAGTCACGATCTATCCGTTCCACATCTTCACATTCCAGCCAATATTCCACGAGTGCCGGTGCTTTGATTCCATTGATGGAACGCAAGGCTTCCACGATCTTTCCTTCATGGTAAAAGTGAACGCCGACCGGATATGTTATGCGCGGATTGTACTCTCGGAGGTTCTTGCCCACTTCCAGTGCTTTCTCCACCTCGTAATTGTCGGTAAGATACTCGACAATGGAAGTTTCAGCAGCTTCCTCTGCCTGATTTACACGAATCTGTTTCTTACGGATAAGCTGGTCGAACAGCTCGTCCGAAATCTGGCTCGTGTAGTCTTCGTTGTTGAGAAATCTTTGATACATAGTCAATGCCGTTTAATATTCAAAGGAACCGTAGATTGGCGTACCGTTGAAAGTCGTTATTCCTGAACTTCCCGACGCGTTGAACTTCCTCCAAGGTTCATTTAAGAATAGTACCAGCAGATAGTCCAAGGTGTCAGAAAAATGGCCGTATTTCTCATATTTTATACCGAGCTTGGAATCCATGACTTTTGCCTTTGATTTCGAGCCGTCCATTTCCTTGCGCTGGTTAATCAGGTCCTCAATCAGTTTACGGCATTTCAGGTCAATAAGAATTTGCCAACCCTGATAACCGTCAAAGATACTGTTGACGAACTCCAGACGTGTAATTTGGGAAGGCTGCTTGCCGAGCAGCTTCTTTCTCGGACGTAACTGCGGGCTGCTGAGGATTGAAAGCAGGATAGTATAGTTGTTTACGCCATCCTCGGTCGTTGTGGTTCTTGACAATCCGGCAGGATCACCGGTGACGACCACTCCTCCGGTATGCCCCATTCCCAACAGTTTGCGTTTTATTTTCTCGGCGAATTTCGGGGTGTTGTTTTCCTTGTCTTCCGGTCTGCCAAGAATTTCCTCCAGTATATATATAACCTTGTTCTCATAATCTATCTGAGCCATAAGACAGCTCATATACGGTGCCACGTTGAAGTCAAAGCTGAGAATAAGTGGTTTCAACGGGTCGTATCTGGAATCCCTCAAACCTTCAACCAAATGCTTGGCTCCGTCAAATTTCCAGTAACAGGCAGCGTCATTCACGTCCACGTACAGCCAGTTTCCAAAGAGCAGCCTCTCCCGAACACTGGGGTCAGAAATCTTGTATAGCGATGATACATAAGCGTTTACGAAGTTTTTATCGGGATTGTCGTAAACGCTGAAAGGAATATACATCTCATTCGGGCGGCATACTACAGGCTCGGCATTTTCATCAAGAACGAAGCGGTCGCGAACCCACCCCATACATGGGTTTGTGGACATGAAAAGTTTGGGAACTTTTGTCGTTTCAGCTACTTTCCAGCGAAGACGTGAAAAAAGTACATCAACCCCTCGTTGGTCAACTTCACCAACCTCATCTATGAATCCTCCGGAGAACTCGCTGGAACCAAAACGAAGGTAATCTGGGTCGCTTGGGCTATACGCCATCTCTTTCATAATAATCTTCGACCCGTTCCAGAATATCATCTCTCCTGAGAGATTGTTTATTTTGAAATGAACCTGTTCTTCCAGTCCCCATGATTTTGCGACACTTTGGATTGTATTCCATGTAGATTCTCGTAAGCTTTTGAGTGTTTTACGGGCAACCACCATACGCATATCAGGCCATCTTAGACAACTACTGATGAGCCAACAGCTACCGAGATAGCTTTTTCCACCACCGGCAGCTCCTCCACCAAGAATAATCTGAGGGATATTGTCATTACCACATTTTTCACAAACCGAAGTGTATGTAGGGTTGCCATTACGGTCAACTCCATTCTGCACTTGCGTTACATTACCGCCACATAAAGGACACTCCGGTTGAAGATTTTTCCAAACCTCATATTGTCTCGGAGAGGGCGCGAAGTCAATCTTGAGGTTGCTGGGGGCTTTCAGTCCGGGAATCATTCTTCCTGAAAATAAAAGGGTTAACTAATTCGTTGTACTTCTCCTGATTCAGATAAAACCTGCGTTTGTGGATTCCGTCATTCCATACCGTAATGTAACCTGCATCCACAAGCTCAAACAGAAGGTTGCGGCACGTTCCGTAATTGCACTGTCCATACTTTTCGGCTATCTTGTAATAGGTATCGTTAGTCCAGACCTTGTATTGATTCCTAAACCAAATTAGGAATCCGATGGCTTTTCCACGGGTCTTGTTGTCTATTTCTTTCTTCATAAGTCATTTCTTTTATGAAGAATAGAAAAGTACAATCTTCAAGGAGTTAAAAATTATCGGCTTTACCCATATAAGTGAGGCGTACCCAATTCTCATTGAATACGCCTCTGGTGTTTATGGATATATCAGGAATCAAGAAAAACTATGCCGTTACTTGTGCGGCTTCGTATATTTTTTCTACTGTGTCCCAAAGATAGTCCGGGGCTGGTGTGTCTGAGAGCTTCTCACAGGAGCTTTTCAAATAAGCCAGTTCCTGCGCTGTGAAATCAACCACAAGAGGATTTTCGCGGTCAATATTTATGTCCCATGTGGTACGTCTGTTCTCCATGTCCTCTTTGATTTTGTACTTCTCGACATCATCCTTATTGATGCCAACCTTCTTGATGATTGAACGTTTCAGATTATAATCCATGAACGAGTTCTCCGATGGGAGAATTGACGGAATAGAAATTCGGTCGATGATGTGTAATTCCATATTTTATCTATTTTAGAGTGATTTTACATATTGCATTATACCCTGAACATGAGCGTTGACAATCGCCGTTACACCGGCATCTGATGTGAGAAATGCCAAATCCGTTTTATTGTCGTGGAACAAATTTTCGGTCAATACCGCAGGGCATTTGGTGTGTGCCAAAATATAAAAGTTGGCTTCATAATCAGGGTCTCCGTCGCTCCAATCGGCTCGCATGGCTTTTTGGTGACGGGCAGTATCTTCAGCAGTGAACAACTGCTTATAATCTGCCAAGCAAATGTCCGCCGCATTATAAATGCACGTTGCTAAATCATCTGCCTTTGTCTTTCCCGGACTTGTCCAAACGCTCCAGCCTCGGGCATTGACCCATTGACCATTCCCTCCGGCATTGGAATGGACAGAAACCATAATGACGTTTTTAGTGCCTAATTTATCGCACCAGCTATTAACTCTTCGGCAACGCTCTTTAAGTGGCACGTCCGTAGTTTCAGGAACAAGCAACTCTGCATCATAGCCTTTATTGACCAAGCTGTTAACAATGGCAGCAGCCAATTTCCGTGCATGGGCGTACTCTTTATATTGTTTATCAGGCGAACACTTACCAGAAGTGTTTATGCCGTGGCCATTATCAATCAATATTTTCATGTGCTTGAATTTTTACTTCATTAAAGAATAGCTTTGATAAAATAGTATTGGGTGAGTTTTACCAAGAAAAAATATTGTATGACACACCAATGCCCACATAAGGATCTATTTTACCTGAGATGACCCCTATGCCAACTTGTACTCCCAACCCCCAACGTTTCTGTCTATACCTAATCTCTGTATTTGATATGGTATTTGTGATAGTTGTCATAGGTTGAAATATCCTGATGCTATCCAAAACCGGCATATACCCGCTTACCCAAGCCTCGTAAGTCGAGTCCTTATAGACTTTCTGAGTAATCGGTAACGTGACAGATACACTGTCAGAAAAAAGCGTGTCAGCATGATGTATCTTGATTGTGTCATACACCGGTAAAGTGACCGTCGCATACCGAATAACCATACTATCTCTCAGTATGGGCGTGTCTATAAAAACTTGTATTGTATCATACACGGTCTCAGTTGTTTTTTCTGAAGATGCCATTACATATTTTTGGCGTTCATGATAAAACCAAGCGATACCAGCCACTATTACTAAAGTTATAACACATCCGGTTAAAAACGAGTTAAATCTCATACTCCTATTGAATTATAGGGGATATACCATTCTCGCTCTCCAAGGTATTTTCCTGAAAGCATTACCCAGCAACCTTTAAAGCCATTAAAATCTCCGTTTACTTCAACGATTGTCGCAGTCAATCCAACGAGTGCTTCCAATTTTAACTCTGACAAAGAGAAAGATGGAAGGATTCTGATTTTATCCCCAGGTTTCATTTTTATTCCACTGAAATATCATCTATTTTCCCTTGCGCATTAATTTTAATACCGTCATAATACAAGCTGACGGCTTGTGCCATAAGACTGACTGTGAAATTCTTCTCATCCTTATACACCCAGTCTTGCATCAGTTTTGTGATGGCAGAATTATCGTCAATAGTTGCCGTGAAGCTGATAGGATGTTCGTGGCAGGCAAAGCGGGAAAGGAATACTCTACGCGATGAAAAGTCATTGTCAACGAGCGAGCGTATCTTATCTTCCGTAAATGCTTTGTCAGCCGTATGGTTCTCCAACCTGATTTTAAGGATATAGTATTTTATCAGGGCCTCGCTCCGATTGAAACTCTCGCGTACTATCATCTTCGCTTCTTCCTTGCCGATTGTATGGTCACTCAACGATGCAAAGTATTCCATACTTTTGTTGCTCGCCTTTTCTATTGTCGCCAATTTACCCTGCGTTGAGAGCAACTGCCATACGAACAGCAGCACCAATAACAGAAAAACTAAAAGGAACACGCCGAAGATAACTTTCAGTGCACCATAATTGCTGGCTGCTTCACTCAATTCAATGCTCGCTTTCGTGAGCTTATCCAAATTCTGTAATTCGTTCATAGGGAAATTTTAGTCTTCTTTTTCGTTTTTAGTCTGATCGGGCATGATGACATTAAAAGTAATGCCACCTTCACCGGCGCCGTCAATATTGATTTTACTCACATGTGCTTCTTTGACTGGATAAAGGTCCATAAGAGCCTTGGATGCGTTTACCGCTACACTTCTGAGTGCTGCCGGAGATTGCAAAATACCTTTCCTGTCTCTGTATTCCGCACTTGAACATTCCTGAATGATACTCATAAGATTTTCTCGGAGGAATGTTTTCATATACTTGGCCTCCTCATACGGCAGCCCGTCAAGAGATTCCAGATATTCCTGAATCTCAGGACGGGCCAGCATACGAGTAGCAAGACTTTTTGCTCGCTTTGATTTGTCATTGAATACTTCTTCATAACATCTTGCAGCATTGCCCCCATAAGGTGCTTCTCCATTTGCATAGAGGTCACAGAAAAGTATCTCTTGATCTGTAAGTTTATTCTTATTTTCCATTTTAACGCTAATTCGTTAATGCGAACTATTTATAATTAATCCTCTGTCATTAACGAATAGTCGTTTTTTACTTTGATGGTTTATTACCCTCCAGTAATTTATCCATGATAAAGTCACGGAATAATTGTGCAATACCACTACAAGCGGCTTCAACATCCTCAACTGACTTCAAATATTGCATATTAAAGTTAATTTGAAGGTCATAACCGGAAATGTGGACCAACACCTGTTTTGTATCGGCATTGATAACTTCGCGAACTATTCTGTCTGAAATTGCCTTGAATTGTACAGTAGGTTCATCTATATGGGAATAAGTTCCTTCTTGCTTCTGCTCTAACATAGTTTATTATATTTTAAAATGTTTACGAGTCTTTTCCGCTTTTGAAATCGCGAGATTTTCACCATCATACTCGCCGCCTATACTTCTCATACGCTGGGTGAGGACTGCGGCAACGTTGGTGGTTGCTGACACATCCGCATCTGCATCATGGGCATCATCTAATTCAATCCCAAGATTTTCGCACATGATCTCCAGCTTGTATGAATTGACATCCGGTAAATGACACAACGCAAGTTGTCCAAGAACTATCGTGTCCACATAAAGCGGATGCCAATTACCATAAAAATCCTCATCCCCACGAAGAACCTTTTTTAGTTCATTCATCAGACCGGCATACTCCATCATCTGACAGAGGAAGCCTTCATCAAAGGCGATATGCTGGCCGATTAAGAACGGTTTCATGTTTTTCGGGCACTTAGGCGTATTGTCAATGATAAACTGAAGCACCTCCTGCGCCACAATTTCAATGGGTTTGCCATAGGATTCCAGCATATCCATAGTGATAGCGGAATATTCCAATGCTCTTGTCTCATAATCCATAGAAATGGACTCGTCTTCATATTTTGATTTCAGCGTTTTACGCTTTTTTGTTGCTCCGGCTATCTCCTTACGGTTATAAGGAGCGATATAACTTTGGTATGAACCAATTTTCTCGAATGTATCGAGTCTGGTAGCGTGTATTGCAATCTGCGTGCAAGCTGATGTTTGACATTTGAGCCCACCGGTCTCAAAGTCAATAGTAAATGCTACAATTACCGGGGATTTTTCTTTAGGTGCTGCCATATTTTTATTGTTTTTGGATGATACATTGTGCGGTTAAATAAAGGGAGGTGCGAAATTCTTCCATTGAACCATTATTTTCGACGATGTAGTCATACTGCTCATCGGGAATACATATTCGTTCATTGTCTCGTTCTCTGCGTTTATCGTCAATCTCCTGAAGATTATCACGTTTGATTTGGATTGTAACCAAGTCGAATGGGAAAGAGTAGATTTTGCTTTGCAGGTTTACAAGACCTTTCTCGTCAATTACATAAATACTGGGAAAGAGTGTCTGGAACTGGTTCCACTCCGTCCAGTATTCGTAGCCTCCAAATTGGGTATAGGCGCACATTCTATTTAGAGGTGGCACTTGGTCTTTCTTGACAAACCAATGGTCTTTCCCATTTATTTCTCCCTTACGCATAGGGCGTGTGGTATATGACACAATGGCATTCCAGCCAAATTGTTTCTGGAGGATCATGGAAGCGGTAGTTTTTCCACTTCCGGATGCTCCTACTATACAAATGATTAATGGTTTCATATTACTTCAATGAAATTATTGCGTGTTAGTTGAAGATTGTTGTGTCCAACATAGTCACTATATTTAATAGTGGCCATACAGATTATCAATTTGTTCTTGGCTCCAACAAGTAATGCCCGTGTATTGCGATATTCTTCTGGCCATATCACCAGTTCTGCCATATCATTATTCTGTTGAAGCGTTATTTTACAGAACACTTCTTGTTCACCAGTTTTTTTGCTGGTAAATTTCTTTTCTTCCATCTCTACGATAGTTGCGGCAATAGCGGCTTTACGCCCATCCTTGTCATCGCTCAATGTGTCTTTGAGGGACGTGTAAGAGGCACGTCCGCGAATCTGTTCCTTGATGGCACTGTTGTCGTATATTCGCTTATAGTCTATAGCACCAAGACCAGACACTTTGATTTGTTGCTGGGACCAGAAATAATGTTTCCCTATCAAATCTTCAGGGAAATCTTTAGCTTTGATTTCAAAGCCAAGAGTCTCGGCTGCTTTTTCCACGATCGCGTACCGTTCCACTACCGATAAAGCATTTTCAACATGATCGAAACAACCGGCAAGAATGAGATTGAGAACATGTCGGGCATTTACCGGGCAACGCTTGATTTCATCCTCATTGTCGGGATCGTCCCAATACTGGTACTTCTTCAACTTATATTTGAAAATGCGCTCAATGAAATTGATAATACCAGTGAACTCACCATTCTTGTCTCGCTCGTTGATAATCCAGTCAACAGCTTTTGTACCTACCATTTTTATACGAGAGAGTGACCAAAATATCTGATTGGTCTCATAATCAGTATAGAAATTCATTGCACTCTTGTTAATATCCGGTGACACTACTTTGGCGCTGCTACAAGCTTCCATTTCAGACATTATAGGGATGAGTTCCTTATCATCAGCCCATTCCAAAGCCACCGTGTAGAAAGCTGTCGGGTACTGAGCTTTGAGATAGGCCCCTATGTAAGATGTAACAGCATAGGCTGTGGCATGTGATTTATTAAAGAGGTAGGACCCGCAAGCTTCAATCTGCTGCCAAATGGATATAGCATCTTCGATAGGACAGCCGTTTTTCTTTGCCCCTTTAAGGAATTTTTCACGCATAGCTTGAATCTTCTCGGTCTTCTTCTTTGAAATGAATTTAACGAGTTTCACACCTTCCCCCAACGAAAAGCCGCCGACTTCACGAGCAATCTGGGCAACTTGTTCCTGATAAGTGATCAGTCCGAAAGTATCATTTAAGGAATTGTACGTTCCCCATAGATACGTCGGTGCTACTAAACCTTTCTTACGATCCACATAAGCTTCAGTCGAACCATTCTCCAGTGTTGCCGGGCGGAACAGTGCATTGGCTGCAATCAGGTCGTGAATACAAGTCGGTTGCATTTCAACCAGAAACTTAGTCATGCCTCGTGATGACAGTTGAAATACATTCTGAGTGAATCCTTGGCGCAGAAGTTCGTATGCACGCTCATCCGACAAATTACTTTCCACCACGCTTTCCATTGTGAGTCCGGCATCATAATGTTCATTTACCAAATCAAAAGTTTGGTGCAATTTCGAGAGTTCTTTTGTTGCCAGGCAGTCATTTTTAAGAAGTCCGAGTTCATCAAGGTCATAACCACTGTTTTCGCTGACAAGTATATCATCTACTTTTTTGATAGGAACAAAGTCAAAACATTCTACGTCTTCACCGTCCATTTCATCAGGAGTTACCAATAGTGCTGAAGCGTGGACGGAACTGGAGCGAGGCTGGAACATCAAGGTTCGGATGTCCTCGAACAGTTGTGGATAGTCGTGGATAAACTTTGCAATCTTACGATTGGTTGCAGCCAACTTGAATATTTCGGTATAATCAGCCGCATCATCTTCAATGATTGCTGTTAAATAATTCGTCAAAGATGGACTGATGCGCATTGTTCTGGCTACATCCTTGATTACCGCTTTGGCTTTCAAAGTTGTAAATGTACCGGCAGAGAATACGCGCTGTTTTCCATCGTGATTGTAACGACGCTCTATATATTCTTTTACTTCCTGTCGCTTATCAGATTGGAAATCGTTGTCCACATCAGGCAAACTGCCATGCTCCGTCTTGACATAGCCGGAGTCAACAAAGCAATCCAGCACTTTAACTGGATGCTTTGTATTATATTCTTGTATCTTAGTTATCTTCATAACATAAAATCCTGCAAATGGAGCGATATACGTCCAGGTTAAATTTATTCCCGTTATTTTGGCAAATTTTATTAAAAGCGATAAGTTCTTTGTCTTGAATGATGGCTCTCTTGTTAATGAAAAAATCGGTTACAATTCCTTCCATTGAAGTACATCGGCTAAGCGCAACATATAACATTCCAGGGGCAAATACATAAGGGCAATGAATAACCACATTGTCAAATGTCAGCCCCTGGCTCTTATGGATTGTAATAGCCCATCCAAGGGTAAGGGGGAATTGCCTACAGCTTCCCTTTTCAATCGTTTCTATTTCATTTCCATTAACTTTATATTCACGATCAATCCAAGTAAATGGTTCAATAATAACTTCATGTCCGGCATCCAATAGCACTCCTATTTTTGTCGTACTTATCCAGCTAACGGTACCCATAGAGCCATTATAAAATCCTTGTTGGTTGTCATTCACAAGTGTCATAACTCGTGCACCTTCACGCAGCTTCAAATTCAAGTCGCATGGAGCATTCTTGGGGTTAAAAGCATCTTTGAACTCTGCTGGGAATGTGTGTGTGGCTTCTCCAATCATTTGATTATTGATTCTGTCTGCATCACGGCGCAAAGAACAAATATGAATGGCTTGTGTTGTGAAATCTTTGCTCTCACGGTTATCACGTAATTCACTGAGGTCATCAATATCCATAGGAAGAAGTTGGTATTCCCGTATGCGGTTCAACATATTCACGAAGCGCTCATCCCTTTGACGAAACACTTTGGTAAGTTCGACAATCTGGAAACCTGACTCTCTCAGTGCATGAGAATGAAAGAAATAATTGCCTCGATACCACTGGTGCAAAATAACTTCTTCGTTTTTTTTAATGACAGGCGGCAACTGGAACAAATCTCCGAACAACACAACCTGAACACCTCCAAATGGTAATTCATTCATCCGGTAGAGCCTCAGCTTACGATCCACATAATCCAGAACATCTGGACGAACCATGCTTGCCTCATCAATGATAATGGTATCAAGTTTACCAAATAGCTCAAATTTATCTTGATACAGTTTTCCTTTAATCGGAGTGTTAGGTCCTTGCAGTTCAAACGGGATTCCAAACAAACTATGCAACGTCACACCTCCCGCATTTATAGCTGCTATTCCAGTTGATGCAGCCACAATGATATTTTTGTGGGTGTGTTCAACTATGTACTTCAGGAATGTAGTCTTCCCGGTTCCAGCCTTTCCGGTGATGAAAAGGCTGTCTGTCGTTTCTTCTATGATTTGAAACGCACGACTCATTTCTTCTGTCAATTCCATAATTATAACTCGTTGATTGTGAAAAGAATGTCTTTGTTATCGAAGATAATATCATCATCTTCCTGTAACTCATCGGCATAAACCCTGACAGGTTCTTGTTCGCCGTCTCTCCGAACCATAAATTCAGCATCGACATCAACCATAATAGTTTTGCCATTATCCAATGTGAGTTCAATATAATGGTTAGAATCAATATCGTTACCGATAATGGTAGTGTCTGCTGGGGATAGCCCGGCACGCTCAGGTAGCAAGAAACGCTCAAAGATGAGATTGTATTTGATAGGGTCGATAAGCGTAATGCCCAGCAAATAGAGGAGTAGCGAGCCCGCTGCTGAGCCACGACCACATCCTACAAAGATATTGTTCTTACGTGCCCAGTTACAAGTATCGTATTGCACCAGCAAATAATCCACATTATCAGTAGATTCGATAATGTACTTCTCATATTCCATTTGCTTCCTGTATTGCTCAATCTTATCTTTAGGGGCCAAACGCTGAAGACCTTCTTCCAAAAGTTGATTGAACATATTGTGAGTGTTACCATACTTTTCCCGCTCCACTTCCGTCATATCATACTTTGGCATATAGTTTCTGGTAGTGTCCATACGACCTTTGGCGTTATTTGCAATAGCGAATGTATTTTCTGCGCACTCACGAAATAGTTCTTCTATATCCCAGTCTTCTCCAAACAATGCCTCAAATAAAGCATAATGCTCGTCTGCGTCCTTAAAATATTGGTCGTTGCTTTGCTCATGTGCTGCACCTTCAGCGACTTTATTAAGAATGATTTTGTTTTTAGCGTCATCAGCATCCAGATAATATGCGTCACTGAGGAGAACAGGTCTCGGCATTTGAGGATTACTATACCATTCATGGAAGTATTTCTTAGTCGCTTCTAAAACTTTAATATCAATGCGCTCTGCTTTGTACTCAGATAGATCGACTTGATAGTAAATAGCGTCAAAAGCCTTGCTCAATATAGAAACCACGTCCTCATTTTCTACAAAAGAAGTAGGTGCGTATTTGTCCAGCACCAGCACGTTTCCTTCAGCCCGATTCAGAAGTTCAGATATGTCAATGGTTTTATTTTCTACATTATCAACCATAATGGCTTTTTGAATCCTCAGCAAATTACGGAAACCACGTTGCGTCTGGACATAGACCTTTGCTCCAAACTTGAAATCTTCGGCTTCCACGGTAAGTGAATACCCGAATACTAGTTTGATTCCGGCTGCATCACATTCTTTTTGGAAGACAAAACAAGCGGCCATCGTATTGTAATCACAGATTCCAAGTGCAGTGTGTCCAAGGTATTTTGCTTTGCGAATCCATTCCTCCGGCATAAAACTTCCGTTCAGAAGTTCAAAGGGGGTATGCACTCCAAGGTTAACAAATGGAATGTTATGCTGAAGCGGAGTACGTTCACCGACATATTTCAAGATATTCAGTTTGAAATCTTGGTTGAGATTGTGGTAGTAAAAGTTATTGCCAAATTTGAACACGATATTTTCAATTCCATCGTTCAGCAATTCTTCTGGACGCACCATGCTATTAAAAATAAAATTGCCGTCCACGTCTTTTCGGAAAATGGAATTATAGGTTGAACGCTGTGTGTCTTGGAAGTAAGCTTTTCCAAAACCAGGAATATCAATCACGTCCGAATCCACCAGAATGTACTTGATTTTATTCTTTTCAAGCCATTCATATAGCTCTGTTATTCTATCTGATTTTGCCATCTACGTTACTCAATTTATATTCGATTGGAGTAAAAAGAGACTCTGAAAAGGTATCGTAGATTGACCAATAGTCAGCATCATCAAAATCCTTACCTTCTCCTACGAGTTTGGCAATCATTACATTGTCAAAATACTCATTCAATTTGTCGGCGGCTACATTAATTGCGTCAGACGCATCGGCATCGTAACCTATAATAATGTCACGAACACCCTTGCTTTGAAGCTTGTAAATTTGGGTGTCACTGATTTTCTTTCCAAACGTACAGACAGCTACAATTCGATGATTGTCATACAAGTCGAGTTTTCGGGTAAGGGCAATGACATCAAATATACCCTCAACCAATATTACAGTGTCTGTCTCGTCTTCTATCACAGAATCATAATTGTATAATAGCTTAACAAAATCGTTTTCAATGCTGTTATTGTATCTGCGAATTTGGTATTTGCCGTTACGTTTTGCTCTGTCGTTATATTCGTCAATGTCAGCCTTGCTCCAAACGTGACGTGAAACATATCCTACTATATCACCTTCGTCATAAATAGGAAAAACCACATAATCATCGAACTTGAAATTCAAACCGCGAGTGGTTCCAACTGGGAAATAAGCATAGTCATCAGCTGTAAAGCCACGAGATTTCAAATATGAATTTTTAAAGCATCGTTTCCATGACTCCGGCATCTCCACGACCACTAACTCATCGTCAATTTCATCTTCTTCCAGATTGAAGAACTCAGGTACTTCCACTGGAGTAAATTTAACTGTATCTTGAATTTGTAGGTCTGAACGACCAATCTCATCTACAAATCGGTTGAGATCTTTACAAGTCCTACCACAAGAAAAGCAATGAGCCATCCCAAAGATTTTTCCATTCTTTTCGGGACCAACGTAAATTCCAAGTTTGCCACCGGTCTTTCCGCACCACACACATTCGGGTACAATCAGATTTTTACGACCTCCATCCAATCTTGCATGAAGCTCCGTCTGAAGCTCACGTATCAAATATTCCTTATCCTCTTTGCTGATATACATAAACACCTCCATATATTAAAGATTAGCTGTTCTGGTCCGGTCAAAAAATCTTTCATGGTCATAATCAGTGGCGATTTTAATCGTATCTCCTTTGGGGAAGAATCTGCTTTTGGCCACGTGTATTCTCATAGTCTTTTCCCTACGCTCATTAGCTGATTGGTTGAGAGTAATTAGATGGGTAAGTGGCTGAGCGATTCCTTTTGCCTCTGAAGAAAAATACTCGGTCAGCACATTCTTCTCATCATTTACCCAATCTGGGTTTTCAATACGGGCCTGATAAGTGACCACCACCCAAACTTCTTCTTCACTGGCAATATCTTTAAGGTCATTGAATACAGCAATACGCTTCAAGCGTTCTCCGCTATCGCCATATTTTCGACCTGAAGAATCTGTTAATAAGTCTCCTGAATCAACTACGATAATATCTGGCTTAACATTATAATTTTTACGAAATTCAGCTATAGCCTCCTTGAGATTGATGGTAGAAACATGCTGATTGAATTTGGGATAGCTTCTTACAAAGAGTTTTCCTGCAATGTTCTCAATCTCTTTGGCAAAAACATCCATATCCTTGTCCTTGATAAACCCTTTCTCATAGCTGTAAGCGTTACAAGCAACCAACGCTGCCGAGTAAGCGTTTTCCACTTCTTCTCGACTGCCCTCCAACTGGAAGTGAAGAACATTGAAGCCATCAATACAAGCCTGAGAACCTATCCAACGAGCAGCATGACTCTTGCCAACTCCGGTAGGTGCCAAAATACAAGACAACTGCCCACGAAGGTCTCTGTCTTGATTAAGGTTGTCTAATTCATCAATATAGAATCGAGTAATAGCCCTGATTGCTCCACGCGCATTGTTTTTTGCCCGATTCTGAATATGCCGGGTAATGAATGTATCAATCACATCGGTATATGTCGATTCCGTCAAGGAAAATGTTCTCATCCAATCTACATGTTTAGAAAGCATTAGCTGGGCATTTTCCAATCCTTCACGATTATATATTTCTCCGACCTTTTTATACATTTTCTGGAACTCGACACGTTTCAGGTATTCTTCCAACAGACCAAGACATTCATCGGTAGCAAATGCTTCCCCATTGTCATACGCCTCTTCCCAAAATCTGAGAGCACCATTCTTACCGGCGAGTTTTTGTTGGATTATAGAATAATTCGGAACTCTCCGGTAAGTTCTATAGTATTCCTTGAAAGCCTTTAGAACAGCCGCTGTATTGCGATCTGGAAGGTGTTCTTCTTCCAAATGCTCGCATACCATCGAAAGAATGTAGCTGTCTTCAATACATGTGACGAATAAGTCTTCGATGAAAGCTTCAGAAAGAACGTTTGTTTTATTACTTGCTGACATATTCTATTCTTAATCGGAATATTTCCGGATATTTTTTTTGAGTTTCTGTTTTACATTTTTCCACGAATACGCACTCTGAACATGCTGTTGACAATGGAGACCACCCAAGGGTAGATGTCTGGCACACGACAAATCCTACATTTCTATTAAGAAGCCGTTGTTTTGTACCTTCTTCACTGGGGATGAAAATGAACTTTGCTTTTGGGTGTTCACTGCGGTCAATAATCATATTGAGCAATGATGAACGACTGAGCCCTTCAGACTCCAGCCATTTATTTTCAAAATATACCCTGCCTTTGTCTGAATTGAAACGTTCAATAGATTTGGGACCAAACACTTGATTCAATTTCCAATTAGAGCCTCTGTCTTTGAAAGCATAGGACGAGCATACCACATAATCAATTATTCTTTGTGCGGTAAGCACACCATGTTTTTTCTCTATTCTCTGAAGGGCTGTACGCATAATTCTTGTCGGTTCCCCTCCTTGTGGAAATCGATAGCCTGGATGTATGAGTTTGATTGCAATCTCATGGAACATCTTCAATGTCTGTTTTATAAGATATTCGTTGACCATCTTTAGTGATATTGTTTTTTAGGTGTTGTCTTGCCAACCTTAGCCGGCTTTTAATCGTTTCTATATTTGGCGTTTTTAACGACCCTTTAGCATATTCAATTTCCGCAATTTCTTTAAGCGAATACCCAGCTTCTTGGAGTATAAGTGCGTCACGGTGGCGCGGTTTCAACTCCTCAAGAACCTCTATGATGTCGGAATTATAGTGCTCACGCCAGTTGTCTATGCCTAATACATTCCCACTTACGTGTTCATCGTCCAATATGTCGTCTTTATAATCCTCGATGTCAAGGTCATCGCTCTTGTTATTATGAGCTTGACGTTGACGCTCGCACGCCCAAACCTGATGTTTAACACAAGTATGAATCCATGCTTTTATTGGCCGATTTGTATCGTAGGTCTCTATTCTGCGATAGAAGTTTACCATAACCTCAGAATAGTTCTCTTCAACATTCTGAGGTCTCCAACTGTAATCCTTGCATAACTTGAATATCATATTGGAGAAAGGACGAATGTATTTATTGAAGAGAGCTGTTCTGCGGGCTATGACTTCTGGAAGGCAATCGACATCTACTTTTTGCTCGGTAAGGTGTACTTTCGTTCCCATTCGAGTGACACGTTAGCGTTAAACAAATCTGCTATACGTGTCCCAAGACCGTGCGTGACACTATACAAGCGCCATTCTGCCTCATGTCTTATGAACTCAGCTCGAACTTTTTCATTGGTAGGCTTTGGCTTTGAATCAAGTAACTGAAAGAAATCTTTGAGATGCTTATCAAGAACCTTTTTATGCTTTTTGCCTTCCTTTTTTAATCTATCATTGTAATTCAACTTTTGCATGATTAGAGGTTGAAACGCTTGATATAACAGAAGAATATGTGAATCGCGTCGGCCTCATTATCATCGCCGGGCTCAATTTGCCATCTGAGTTTACAAAACTCAATCATTTTCTCCTTTGTAGCCTTTCCATCTCCTGTAGCGAACTTTTTAAGTGAAGCCGGATTGATGAAATGAGGTTCAGGGAGATCGAGAGTGTCGCACACCTCGAATAGTATTCCACGGAACTCTGAAAGTTTGCGCGTGTCAGTGAAATGATTATTCACACTAACATCTTCAGCCACTATTTGCTTTATACCATTACGTTGGATGAAATCAATCAACGTGTCGCGGAACGCCTTGTGTTGTTTATTGTTGTTTCGGCGCATGGACTCAGTAAAATCCCATGTACCACGTTCGTTTAAGCAAAAGAAGCCTGTATGCGTAGCGATGTCAAGTGCGGCCACTTCGTTCCGGGTAAGTTTTTCAGTTGTTGTCTGCTGTTTCATAAATTGAGGAAATCCCATTACTTTTTGTTACAGTAATTTTGTTGGGATAGCCCTCATGCACTTGGCCGTGACTAACCACTAATGAAGTGATTTGCGTTTGGTTTAGTGCCTTGAAGACGCTGGCAAGACCTTGCTCATCAGCGCTGTCAAGAACCTCATCCGCGATAAGAAGGTCAAGACCTTTCCCATCTTCGCAATTCAGATTCGTCAATTGATTCATACTCAATATGCTTGCAAGTTCAACTCGCACACGTTCTCCTGCTGAAAACTTCTCGAATGAACCGCAATCAACCCCGTCTCTAAGCAGTGAGACAGAAATTTTATCACGTACTTTTCCAGATTTCAAAATAGTATATCCGGAAAGTGCAACGCGTATATCACTACCAATAGTCTCTAAAAACTCATTAGTTATCTGGGATATGGCATTGATTTTTGTATTCGCGAGGTATGTCTTAAACTCAATGAAATATAACTCCTGAGCTTTAAGCTCATTCAGTCTGCTTTCAACCTCATTCTTTGCTTCTACAGCTTCTTGTAATGCTTTCTGATATTCAGTTTGGCTCTTTCTCAAAGAAGCAAGCATATCCTCCTCAGAAGCGTTTTTGGCATCCTCTATTGCCTTTTCGTAAGATGCAATGGAACCTTTCATCGTATTTATATCTTCTTCCAAAGATTTTATCTGATTCTCACGACGCTTATATGCACCATCTATAATCTCAAATACCTCATCGAAAATACGCTTACGGATTTTAGAAAGTTTGTCTTGAATCAAGAGAAGTTTGGAGTTAGCCTCTTCTACTTTTTCTTCATATTGCGCATAAGTCTGCCGGGATTCTTTTATGATTTTTTCTGCATTATCGGAATCCTGTGCAATTTGGCGACGCTCGTTTTCAAGCGATATTGCTATCTCACGCTGGTTCTTACCGTCTAAAACTGTTTTACTATACTCCTTATTATTAGATATAATATCATTTCCTATTTGAACAATCGCATTTTTTACGGATTCCAAACTTTTACGTGCGGATTCAATGTCCAATTGCACATTAAGGGTAAACTCATGCTTGCATTTCGGGCACTGTATGACACCGGCAAGTTGATTTTCAAGAGATGCTGCCTCACGTTTTTTTGCACGTTCATCATTATTCAATGAATCGGCTTTGTTCTGAAGACGTGTTACTGCCTTAGCAAGTTTTTCCAAACGCTCGGCACACTCTGCGCGATTGGCTTCATTTTTCTCCAATTTGAATTTAAGCGTGGCGCAAGTTTGTGTGTACTCATCTTCAGCTTTCTCTAATGATTCATATAGTTCCTTTACTTTATCCGCCACTTCTTTTGCATTTTGAGAAACAGAATCAAGCTGAGTACCAAGAACAGTCATCTCGTGTGCATAATCCGTAGTAAGAGCAAGACAATTGGCATTGAACCGCTCTATAATAACGTTGAGCGTTTCGTTGACATCTTTGTCACACTTTTCAAGTTTCTGCATTTCGACATCAAGTTCATCCAGACTACCAAGACTCTCATCTATCTTTTCGATATTGTCATTGGCCATACGGATGTCAGAACGTTTTCGAGCAATCAAATCCTCCCAGTTCTTTATGCGAGTTTCATTGGTTGCTCTACGTTCTGCGGACTCATTGATAGCTTTCTCAATTTCAGCACCAAGTGCTTCTACACGACCGGTGCATGTAGCTACCTCTTTTTCTGCTTCTTTCATCTCAGCTTCAATAGGTTCTATATCTGCATGGAGTTCTTCGATGGACTGATCCACCATAATACCATTGCTGAAACGATTGATAATCTCTTTTTTCTCTTTGTCTGAGCTGGAAAGAAAGGACTTGTATTTGCGAGCAGTGAGTATAAAATTGTCGAAGATGTCCTCCTTAGACAAACCTATTTGTTCGAGAATATACTTGTTATAATCCGCAACCGTAGCTTGAATGATGTCCTCAGTATCGGTATCGTATGGACCAGACTGCTTTATAATATTAATTTGCTGAGGTTGTTTACGAGACAAACGGCGATTAATAGTCATTTGTTCTCCCAAGACATCATTGGTTAGGATAATATTGATTATCGCCTCGTCTTTCATGTCATTGATAATTTCATCGACATTGACTTTGCGAAGCGGTTCTCCGGTAAGTCCTATTGCAATAGCCTCTATCAATGCGGATTTCCCGGAGCCATTTGAGTTCTGGGAATCGCTATCAAGGTTATTGCCAAATATGAGGGTTGCCGCTCCCTGCTTGGGGGAATAATCCAATTCAAGGAACGAGCAAAGGTTTTTAGCGTGAATGGATTTAAGATGCCACATACTTAATTAAGTTTTTCAAGATAGTGGAGACCAAGCTGATTATCGATGGATTTCTGAGTACAGAAGTTAGTGTACTCTTCCTTAATGCCTGACTTGTCAAACTTCTGGGTAATGCTCTGATGGTCTGTGCGCATCACTTCTGTTTGCTCTGTGACAAGCTCAATTTTGTTAGCTCCGGCTTCAGCAAGTTTCTGTTTGTTGATAGCGGAAGATTGGGAAGAATCGCATTTAACACGAACCTTGACTTTATAGCGGCTATCGGTTTTAATTTCAGCCAGCATATTCATAAAATCGTCATCCATGTCTGCAACATCTACCTCGATGACCTTGTATCGCTGGTTCACCTCGTTCTTGATAAACTTAGTAGAGCCATCTAAATAAAGTATGGTATAACCTTTCTCCTCATCTTCACCAAAATTGTGCTGGCGAGAAGAACCGATATATTCTATTGTTGTACCATGAATTTGTTTACGATTATGGTAATGCCCAACCAATACGGAATCGAATCCATTAAAGATATTGGCGGGTAATTCATCATCACTGGGAGTAGCTAAGCCACCACGGATTCCTTCGTGAATATATAGCACATTCTTCTTGGTGCTATATTCTTGTTTAATAGCGTCCAGTTTATTGATGAACGAACCGTTTTCAGGGAAATAACTCATTACCCATAATGATACTTCATCTGAAAGAACAATCTCTGTGAAATCATTAACGACTTCTACGTTTTCATAATCAGAAAACACATGGCTGTAACCCTCTATGTTTTCAAGATTGACCTTACAATGATTGCCTTCAGCGATAATCACATAAAGTCCGTATTGTTTAGTAGCTTTCAAGATAGCCCAACGGACTGCCATAAGGACATCCAAAGTTTGAGAGCTTCGTGAAAGCCACATATCGCCTCCTACAATCAGATACTGTACTTCGTTCTGCTTGCATAGTTCAAGTGCTTCGTCCCAATTCTTACGGAACTCGGAAATATTATCTTTGCTGGCGTGAATGTCGTTAATCAACAACGCACATGGAAATATCTTTGACATAATCAATAATGCTTTAGGAGAAATGCTCATCCAGTTAAGTCTGGACGAGCATTTCGGTTAGAGTGCGTTGTTATTTAATCACGGCGGCGAGGTGGACGGGTTCCACGACGACTTGCACGTGCAGCCGGTTCATTTGTGTCATCATTGTGTTCACGACGTGAGCGTGCAGGACGTTCTGGCTCTGGCGCAGCAGCTTCTTCATCATCTTCAGGCTGTGTCGGTTCTGCATCATCCTCTTCTTCTTCAACAGGGATAGAACGACGTTTAGGGGCAGGAACCTGTTCCGGTTCTTCTTCCTCGTCGTCTTCGCTCTTATTATCGGCATTAGCAAGCTCGTCCTCAATCTCATTAAGGATGTCCTCGTTAGTCTTCTTACGAGTAATCTTAACGTTCAGGTCATTAGCTTCAATATAAGCCATAATAGCCGTGCGGAGTTCTTGTCCCTCTGCGGTCTGATCATCAAGGTCTTCTTTACAAAGTGCATCATAACGCTCCCAAAGCGAGTCAATGTCATTTGTAGAACCTTCATCATCTCCATCGTCTTTGCCTTCACTAAGAGTAAAGTGAGATTGGTCATCAGCTGGCAACAAAGTCTTGATTTGTGTGATACAATTCTGAATTTCTTCTTCATTCACCACATCAATATCAAACTTTTCATCAAGCTGAGTGAGGTAAGCGATAGTAGCTTCTAAATGATAGCGGGTGTAACGGTATATTTGTTCAGGCAAACGAGGCATATCAAGGAGACGTTGGAGCACTGTCTCATCCAAAATGTCTTTGTCTGATACTGTGTCAATGTTAAAGCTATATGCGGCCTTCCCATTTTCTGTTTTGCGTGTGATTTCTACCGGATATGCAGAATCGATTGACGAAATAGGGCACGGTACATTTTTGCCGTTTTTGTTAAGTTTGCCCCACAAATTCAGCTTACGCTCTTCCAAATCTTTATATTGTGAATAAGAAAGCTGGAGGATTTGAATGCCGTCACCGGGATTGTCAAGGTCAATGATGTACATACAACGGCGAGAATCCCATTTCAAACCACCAGAGAAGCTTCCTTCACGTAATTTCTTACAAAGTTTGTCATCATCGGCATACTTTTCGCAAGCGACCGAAACGTATGTGTCAATGAGGTCTGCGTCAATATCCTTAAAAGCATACTTAGCGTTACAAACTGTAACATAGGTAATAGAAGGTTTGCCCTTGACAAGCTTTTTATCGTTCTCGATTTTAAGCATTAGAGATCGAAGAGGATATTCATAACCTTTACGCTCCAATGGAAGGAAATTCCCTTCCTTGTCCTGAACGGGAGCAAGAGGGAGAATACGAATAGCATAAGTGCCGTCTTTGGCAAAACGGAAAAATGAGGCGCGTTTACTGCTCTCTTCACTGCTCTTTTTCTTTGCGTCTTCAAATGTTTCTTGGGAAGCCGCAAACACGTCAAAGAGTGAACGTGATTTTTCTTGTTCCATCATAAGAGAATTGTCGTTTAGACTTTTCTTTGATAATTCTTCCAAGTATCAGCATAGGCTCCTGCGTAAAGTTCCGCTGCTTCTGCGGCTTTTATTCCCTCACGGGTCAACAGGTCAATGCCCCATTCTGTCTTGGCATGATGGATAATCTTGTTGATAACATAATCCATCTCAGTTGCTGGTTCATTTTTGAGGTCAAAGTATTCAAATACATTTGCCTCTCCTGGGATTTTACAGCGATGAAGTGGTGCGTAAAGCTCTTCAAAATAACTGTATAATGCTTCTGGATCCGGGTTGCCCTCCAGCTCTTCGCTCAAGGTTTTCAACAGATACCCGAAAAGAAACTTCAACTGAGGTAGCGAGCGGTTCTTGTTCTTATCGAAAAGGAGATAACCGTATTCTCCATCCGGTAGAATGTCCACAGCCTCTTTAAGCTCGCTGATGTCGGCATAGCCCTCATGGACTTCGACTATACCCTTACTTCTAATCATGTCATATTCATTCGTTATTATTGTTTACGATGCAAAATTAAGACAAATTTTCAACTTAACAAAAACATTTGGATAAAAAATTTCAAGCAGTTAAAAATAAAATTGCTAATATTACTGTAAATCAAATGAT
>ENA-UALL01000376-UALL01000376.1-human-gut-metagenome-genome-assembly--contig:-NODE-376-length-23772-cov-8.092423_pt1 | contig 23772 bp, 14 predicted proteins | sample MGYA00243699_ERZ654466 | MGnify/ENA primary metagenome ERZ654466 (study PRJEB26926, sample SAMN06164635) | human gut metagenome | biome: ENVO:00009003; feature: ENVO:2100002; material: ENVO:00002003...
CGAGATGCTCAGGAGTCTCGTGGGCTCGGAGATGTGTATAAGAGACAGGGATAGACCCGGCCGTCCGGCTCGGCCACGCATTCCACCCCGATGGAGGCGAAAAAGGCTTCGGTATCCCTGTGGGAAAAGGCCTTCAGGGCCGGCCGGGCAAAGGTGGGATGCCCCCCGTGATAGTGGCGCAGGGCCAGGTCGCGGTTGGTGATGTTGCAGGTGCCGTTGCCGGTGGCCAGCAGCTTGCGCCCCACGCGGTCCGCCTTTTCCAGCACAGCCACAGGCCCTGTGCCCGCCTGTGCAATCTGCACCGCCGCAAAAAGCCCGGCGGCGCCTCCGCCTATAATCGCGGTATCCATCGGTTGCATAAAAGGCTGGCCCCCTCTCTAATTTCTGTCCATATTATAGACGATAGGCGGCGGGTTGGCAAGGCGGGTAATCTCCCCTTTGCCAATTTCAAAAAATTCCGGTATACTGTAGAAAAACGCCCGGCCCCCGCCGGGATAGGAGGATGTGCAATGGACTGGACAATAGGCCCCTTTGAAAAGGTTTCCCATGCCAATCCCTGCCTGGCGCCCCAGCCGGGTTCTTCCTTCTTTTGCCCCATGCAGCAGCGCCAGATCCGCTGGGAGGAAAAGGATGTGTTCAACCCCGCCGCCGTGGTGCGGGATGGCCGGGTCTGGCTGCTCTACCGGGCCGAGGACGCGGTGGGCGCCCATGCCGGGACCTCCCGCATCGGGCTGGCGGTCAGCGGCGACGGCCTGCATTTTGAAACCCTCCCCGCGCCGGTGCTGTATCCCGGCCACGACGGAATGCAGGCGGAGGAATGGGACGGCGGCTGCGAGGACCCGCGGGTGGTGGAACGGGAGGACGGCACCTATGTCATGCTCTACACCGCCTATAACGGGCAGCTTGCCCGGCTGTGTTCCGCCTCGTCCACCGACCTGCGGTCATGGCAAAAGCACGGCCCGGTGTTCCGGCAGGCGCTGGGCGGCAAGTATAAGGACCTCTACTGCAAATCCGGGTCGGTCGTCACCTCCCTTCAGGGGGAACGGTTTGTCGCCCGCAAAATAAAAGGCCGCTATTGGATGTACTGGGGGGAAGGGCAGGTTTACGCTGCCGTGTCGGATGACCTGCTGGCCTGGGAGCCGGTGGAATTCCGTGCCTCCGGCGCCGGTGAGGAGGTGCTCTATCCGGTCATGTCCCCCCGCGCCGGGCGGTTCGATGAACAGCTCTGCGAGCCGGGGCCGCAGGCCATATGGAGCGATCAGGGGATTTTGCTGCTCTATAACGGCAAAGGCCCCAACCCCGGCCGCCTGGGCGGCCACGATACCATGTACCAGCCCGGGCAGGCGCTGCTCGACCCGGACAACCCCACCCAGGTGCTGGCCCGCACCACCCGGCCGTTCCTCACCCCGTCCGAGGATTTTGAACTCACCGGGCAGGTCATGCCCACCTGCTTCATCGAAGGGCTGGTCTGGTTTCGGGAGCGGTATTTTTTGTATTACGGCACCGCCGATTCCCGCGTGGCGGTCGCCTGCTGCCCGGCTTATTTGTAACGAAGCGGCAAAGTTTGACCAAAAATGCTTTACACGAAATCGGGTTGAGGGTATACTATAGGCGGTATCACCCAATAAAAGGGGGAGTTTTTACTTGATTTGGCATAGCGAACAGACCGGTGCGGTACTGGAAAAACTCGAAACCAACCGGGAATTGGGCCTTTCCGGACAGCAGGCCCAAGCCAAGCTTCAGAAATACGGAAAAAATAAGCTGGATGAAAAACCGCCCCGCACCCTGCTTGAGCGCTTCTTTGACCAGATGAAAAACGGCATGATTATCATTCTGCTGGTGGCGGCGGCCATTTCTCTGGGCATGAGCATTTACCATGCCGTCAACGGGGAACAGGCCGACTGGATCGAACCTGTGGTGATTATTCTGATCGTGCTGGTCAACGGCATTCTGGGTGTTTTTCAGGAGAGCAAGGCGGAAAAGGCGCTGGAGGCGCTCAAAAACATGTCGGCCCCGGCGGCACGGGTATGGCGGGACGGGGTGCTTAATACCATCCCTTCCACCGAACTGGTGCCGGGCGATATTGTGGAGATGGAGGCAGGGGACATGGTGCCCGCCGACTGCCGCCTGCTCGAGACCGCCAGCCTGAAATGCGACGAATCTGCCCTAACCGGAGAATCTTTGCCGGTGGAAAAGGATGAAAACGCCCAGGTGCTGGATATGGCACCTCTGGGAGACCGGCTGAACATGGCCTATGCGGGCTGCGCGGTATCCTATGGCCACGCCAAGGCGGTGGTGGTGGAAACCGGTATGTATACCGAAATGGGCAAAATCGCCGGTATGCTGGACCGGGAGGATGCGGGCAGTACCCCTCTGCAAAAGCGTCTGGAGCAGCTGGGCAAATACCTCGGCTTCCTGGCGCTGGGCATCTGCGCCATTATCTTTGTGGTGGGCCTGCTGGACGGACTGGGCTGGTTGGATATGCTGATGACCGCCATTTCCCTGGCGGTTGCCGCCATCCCGGAGGGCTTGCCGGCCATCGTTACCATTGTGCTGGCGCTGGGAGTGCAGCGCATGGTGCGCAAAAATGCCATCATTCGCCGCCTACCGGCGGTGGAGACACTGGGCAGCGCCTCGGTCATCTGTTCGGATAAGACCGGCACCCTGACCCAAAACCGCATGACATTGAAAATGGCCTATGCCGACGGCCGGCTGGAGCAACTGGAAGAGTCTCCCTCGCAGGCGGCTCTGTCGCTGGTGCGTATGGGCGCGCTGTGTACCGACAGCAGTGTGCAGGAGGTGGACGGAAAGCTGAAAATGATCGGCGATCCCACCGAGACCGCTATCCTGGCATACGCCCTGCAAAACGGCATGAGCAAGGATATGCTGCTGGCGGAAAATCCCCGCCTGATCGAGATGCCCTTTGATTCCGACCGCAAGCTGATGTCCAGCGTGCATCTGGTGGGCGACCGCAAACTGGTGGTGGTCAAGGGCGCACCTGAGATCCTGTGCCGCCTGTGCACCTCTGGCTATGACGACCGGGTGGAACAGGCTTATGAGGAGATGGGACGGGACGCCCTGCGGGTGCTGGCCGTCGCTTACAAATATATCGATGAGATCCCGGTGGACTGCCGGCCGGAGGATCTGGAATGCGACCTGACCTTCGCAGGGCTGGTGGGTATGATCGACCCACCCCGTCCGGAGGCGGTCAAGGCGATCCGGGAATGCCGGTCGGCCGGCATCCAGACGGTGATGATCACCGGCGACCATATCCGCACCGCGTCGGCCATTGCCCGCCAGCTTGGCATCCTGCACGATGACAGCGAGGCCATCACCGGCGAGGAACTGGCAAAGCTCTCGGACGATGAGCTGTTCCAAAACATCCGGCACTATCGGGTGTATGCGCGGGTCACACCGGGGGATAAGCTGCGCATCATCAAGGCCTGGCAAAGGGCCGGGCAGGTGGTGGCCATGACCGGCGACGGTGTGAACGACGCGCCCGCGCTCAAGGCGGCGGATATCGGCTGCGCCATGGGGGTGACCGGTACCGATGTGGCCAAGGGTGCGGCGGATATGATTTTGACAGATGACAACTTTGCCACCATCGTCACGGCGGTAAAAGAAGGACGCGGTATTTATGACAACATCCGCAAGGGTGTGCATTTCCTGTTGTCCTGTAATCTGGGGGAAATCGTGACCGTGTTCCTGGCCATGCTGATCTGGCGCACCTCTCCTCTGTCGCCGGTGCAGCTGTTGTGGATCAATCTGGTCACCGACAGCCTACCGGCTCTGGCGCTGGGGATGGAACCGGCTGAACGGGACATCATGACCCAGGCGCCCCGTGGAAAAAAGGAAAGTTTCTTTGCCCATGGCATGGGCTGGGAAGTGGTGCTGCAGGGAGTGCTGATCGGCGTGCTCACCTTAATTGGCTATCGTATTGGCGAAGAAACCATGGCGTTTGTCACCCTGGCGTTTGCCCAGCTGATCCATGCGTTCAACGCCCGTTCGTCCCATTCGATGCTGCGGGTGGGGCTGCACACCAACTGGTATATGGTGGGCGCTGTTCTGGTATCCGCTCTGTTGATGGTGCTGGTCGTGGTTGTACCGGGGCTCAATCCGGTCTTTGATGTGGAACCTCTGGCCGCTGGACAGTGGGGACAGGCGCTGCTGCTGGCTCTGGTCATGTGGGTGGTCGTGGAAATCAAAAAGCTTGTTTTTGCCATTGTGCGGATCCACCGCAGCTGATGGCCGACGGTGGGGATGTGAAAAAGCGAGGAGGCAAAAGATGGTATCCCGTGTGAGCAGTATGGGCCTGATGGGGATCGACGGCTTTCCGGTGGAGGTGGAGGCCGATCTGTCCCAGGGGCTTCCGGGATTTGATGTGGTGGGACTCCCCGGCGCGGCGGTGCGGGAATCCCGCGATCGGGTGCGGGCGGCGCTGAAAAACAACGGGTTTACCTATCCGGTCAGCCGCATCACCGTAAATCTGGCGCCCGCGGATGTGCGCAAGGAAGGGCCTTTGTACGATCTGCCCCTGCTGCTGGCCCTGCTCAAAGCCAGCGGGCAGCTTTCCGCGTCATTGCGGCGCAAGGCCTTTGTGGGAGAGCTGTCCCTCAGCGGCGAGCTGCGCCCGGTCAAGGGGGTGCTGCCCATGGTGGCGGCCGCCCGGAAAGCCGGGATACGGGAGGTGTTCGTGCCGGACCAGAATGCGGCGGAGGGCGCGGTGGTGGACGGCATCACCGTGTACCCGGTGGACACTCTTTCTGCCCTGCTGGACCATTTGGAGGGAAGAAAGCCCCTGCTCCCGGCAGCCGAACCGGCTTATCCCGCCGTTCAACCGAATGAAATGCCGGATTTCGCCGATGTGATGGGGCAGGAGACCGCCCGGCGGGCACTGGAGATTGCCGCGGCGGGGTCCCACAACGTGCTTCTCATCGGGCCGCCCGGCTCGGGAAAAAGCATGCTGGCCAAGCGGCTTCCCTCCATCCTTCCGGATATGACCCGCGAAGAGGCTCTGGAAGCCAGCAAGATTCATTCGGTCGCGGGGGTATTGCCGTCGGGCTGCGGGCTGTTATCTGCCCGTCCCTTCCGTTCCCCTCACCACAATATTTCCGTCGCCGGGCTGACCGGCGGCGGGGCGATCCCCCGGCCGGGAGAGGTATCGCTGGCCCACAACGGGGTGTTGTTTTTGGACGAGTTTCCCGAATTTTCCAGAGGGGCCATGGAAAGCCTGCGCCAGCCGCTGGAGGATGGAAAAATCACCGTGTCCCGTGTGAGCAGCTCCATCACTTATCCCTGCCGGGTCATGCTTATCGCTGCTATGAATCCCTGCCCCTGCGGATATTTTGGGCATCCGGAGAGACATTGTACCTGCTCCCCTGCTGCTGCGCGGCAGTATCTGGCTAAAATATCCGGTCCGCTGCTCGACCGGATCGACCTGCATATCGAAGTGCCGCCGGTGAAATATTCCCAGCTTTCCTCTCCGCAGAAAGGGGAAAGCTCGGCGGCCATCCGCGAGCGGGTCAACGCAGCCCGCGCCATCCAGAAAAACCGCTTTGCCGGCACGGGGATCACCAGCAATGCGCAGATACCGGCGGGCCGGCTCAAGGAACTGTGTCCGCTGACCGAAGCGGCCGGCCGCCTGATGGAGCAGGCCTTTGTCCGGATGGGACTGTCCGCCCGGGCGTGGGACCGGCTGATGAAGGTTTCCCGCACCATTGCCGACCTGGCCGGCAGCGACAGGATTGAAGCGGCGCATGTGGCGGAAGCGGTGCAATACCGTGGGTTGGACCGAAAATACTGGAACGAACGATAAAGGGGCTGTCTCAAAATGCGTGAAAGACATTTTGAGACAGCTCTTCTGCGGTTTTGCCGCTCTGCGGCAGAACTGGCCGTCTGGGGACGGACCGGTTATAAGCGAGAGAGCTGCGGCCGTCTTTTTCAAACGCTCCCTGCCAGGATTTTAGTTTATGGGTTTTGCAACGAGCCTTTTGTGTGTGAAAATTGTCCGGGCGAATAAAAGCCAAAAAATCGCTTACATTAGTCTAAGAGGCTACGAATTTGAAACGGGGGAATGCCCGCATGCAATCACATCACCGGCGGAAGGCCGGTATCCTGCTGCCGGTCAGCAGCTTACCCTCTCCCTATGGGATTGGCACACTGGGAGAAGCGGCTTATACCTTCCTTGACTGGCTTGAAAAGGCCGGCGCTTCCTGCTGGCAGGTGCTGCCGCTGGGCCCCACCGGCTACGGCAACAGCCCCTATCAGTCCTATTCCGCTTTTGCCGGCAATCCCTATCTGATTGACCTGGATCTGCTCAAAGAGCAGGGCCTGCTTACCCGCCGGCAGCTGGATACGGCGGCTGTCCCGGCGGAACCCCCGGTGGATTACAGCCATGTCCGGCGGACCCGGGCGGTGTTGCTGCGCCATGCCTTTGAGCAGTGGGACAGCCACAACGAGCGGTTTGTGGAATTTTGCGAGCGCCAAAACGACTGGCTGGAGGATTATGCGCTGTTCATGGCTCTCAAAGAGCATTTCGGGGGACGGCCCTGGCGGGAATGGGACCATGCGATCCGCATGCGTGAGCAAGAAGCGCTTACGGCCTGCCGGGATACCTTCCGGGAGGAGACGACTTTCCACAAGGCCTGCCAGTTCTGGTTTTTTGAACAGTGGAAGGAACTGCGCCGAAGGGCGGAGGAAAAAGGAATCGAGCTGATCGGGGATATCCCCATTTATGTGGCGGAGGATTCGGCCGACGTGTGGGCCGGCCGCCATCTGTTCCAGCTCGACGCGCAGGGAGCACCCCGTCAGGTGGCGGGCGTACCGCCGGATGACTTTTCGGCGGACGGCCAGCGCTGGGGAAACCCGCTTTACGACTGGGGCGTGATGGAGCAGGACGGTTTTTACTGGTGGAAGCGGAGGATCGCCGCCTGTGCGCAGCTGTACGACCGTTTGCGCATCGACCACTTTATCGGCCTGGTGCAGTACTATGCCATTCCGGCCGCCTGTCCCACCGCTGTGGAGGGAACCTGGCTTCCCGGTCCGGGCAAAAAGCTGACGGATGCTATAGATTTAGCCCGTGGCAAAACCGGAATCATCGCAGAGGATTTGGGCGTAGTCAGCCCGTCTGTACGGGAGTTGATGCGGCAGACCGGCTACCCGGGGATGAAGGTGCTGCTTTTCGCATTCGGCGGCGGAGCCGGCAACCCTCATCTGCCCCATGCGCACACCGCCGGCAGTGTGGTATATGTCGGGACGCATGATAACGATACCGCCGCCGGATACGCCCGGCAGGTGAGCCCGGAGGAATGGCGCTATATGCGGGAATATCTGGGGATTCGCCGCAAAAAGGATCTGCCCTGGGCGCTCATCCGTGCGGCATACGGCAGCGTAGCCGATACCGCCATGGTACAGATGCAGGATGTGCTGGAACTGGATAACCGCGCCAGGATGAACCGTCCATCTACGGTGGGGGATTTCAACTGGTCTTGGCGGATGCCGGCGGATGCCTGTACCGATGACCTGGCAGGACGGCTGCGGCACCTTGCCGCGATATACGATCGGGAAGGGGAAAAAATATGATGCCAACTTTTCGGGAACAGATTGAACAGGCGCTGCAGGAGACGGGCGGCAATACCGCCGGAGAGCCTTCCCTGTGCACCTGGTACCAGGCGGTATCGGCCGCCGCCATGAAACGGGTAGCGCCTGTGTGGAACCGGTACCCGTCCGGCCGCCGCGCCTTTTATTTTTCCGCCGAATTTCTCATCGGCCGGATGATCTATGCCAACCTGCTCAATCTGAATCTGCTCCAGGAGGCAGACGGATTGCTTAAGGATAAGGGACTGGATATCCGTGCGTTTGAGGAGGTGGAGGACGCCGGACTGGGCAACGGAGGGCTGGGACGGCTGGCCGCCTGCTTTTTAGATTCTGCGGCCACCCAATCCATCCCGCTGGATGGATATGGCATCCGGTACCGGTTTGGACTGTTTCGCCAGTCTTTCCGGGACGGGTTTCAGCAGGAGGAAGCCGACGATTGGCTGGCGTTTGGGGATCCGTGGTCGCGACGGTGCGAGGAGGATGCGGTCCTCGTCACCTTTGCGGGGCAGACCGTGCGGGCGGTCCCTTATGATATGCCGGTGATCGGTTACGGAGGGCAGACGGTCAACACGCTGCGGCTTTGGCAGGCGGAAGCGGTCACGCCCCTGGATTTTTCGCTTTTTAACCGCCAGCAGTACGACGACGCCCTTAAGCAGCGCAACGACGCTGAAGCCATCACCATGGTGCTGTATCCCAACGACGACGGGGAGGAAGGCAAAAAGCTGCGCCTCAAGCAGCAGTATTTCTTTACCAGTGCGTCTCTGCAGGATATGCTCCGACGCTTTCAGGCGCGGGGAGGCCGGTTGCAGGACTTTGCAAACGAGCATACCGTCCAGCTCAACGACACCCATCCCACCATGGCCATCCCTGAGCTGATCCGCCTGCTCACCCAAAACCAGGCAGTGTCTTTTGACGAGGCGCTGGCCATCGCGCGCCAGACCTTTGCTTATACCAACCACACGGTGCTTCCCGAAGCGCTGGAGACCTGGAAAACGCCTCTGTTTTGCTCGGTGCTTCCCCAGCTCTATCCCGTCATACAGGAAATCGACAAGCGTCTGGCCGCCGATCTGCGGCAGGCCGGAATCAAGCCGGAGGAGGAATCCCGCTATCGGATCATCGACGGCGATACCCTGCATATGGCCCGCCTGGCCATCTACGCCACCCATTCCACCAACGGAGTGGCTGGGCTGCACACCGAAATCCTAAAACGGTCGGCCCTGTCACACTGGTACCGGCTCTATCCGGACCGCTTCAACAACAAGACCAATGGTATCACCCAGCGCCGCTGGCTGGCTCTGGCCAATCCGGGGCTGTCCCGTCTGATTACCGAGTGTATCGGCGACGGCTGGGTCACCGACCTTGAGCAGCTGCGCGGCCTGGAGGGGTATGCATCGGATGACGGCTTTATGACCCGGTTTTGCCAGATCAAGCAGGAGAATAAGCAGAGGCTGGCCGCCTATCTGGAAAGGCGGGAGGGGGTGTCCCTGCGCACCGATTTCCTGCTGGATGTGCAGGTGAAACGGATCCACGAGTACAAACGCCAGCTTCTCAATGCGCTGGCCATTTTGGACACGTATTACCGCCTCAAGGATGGCGGGTTTCCGGGATTTCATCCCACGGCGTATCTGTTCGGCGGCAAGGCGGCGCCCGGTTATCAACGGGCCAAGGCGGTCATCAAATATATCCATGAGGTGGCGCGCCTGGTCAACAGCGACCCGGCTGTGGCCGATCTGATGCAGGTGGTGTTTGTCACCAATTACGATGTTTCGTATGCGGAGAAGATCATTCCTGCGGCGGATATTTCCGAGCAGATCTCCACCGCCGGGACCGAAGCGAGCGGCACCGGCAATATGAAGATGATGCTCAATGGAGCGGTTACGCTGGGAACCTGGGACGGCGCCAATGTGGAGATCGCCCAGCAGGTGGGGGAGGACAACATCTATATTTTCGGCGCACGGGTCCAGGAGATTGCCGCCGGCCGGGACGCCTACCGGCCAGAAACGCTTTACCGCGGGAATGCCCGCCTGCGCCGCGCCGTCGATTCCCTTATCGACGGTACGCTGGACGACGGCGGCACCGGATGGTTTCGGGAACTGTATCAGTCCCTTTTGGAAGGGGCCTCCTGGCACAGCCCAGACCGCTACTATCTTTTGGGGGATTTTGCCTCCTATTGCGACGAGCGGGACCGCATCAACCGGGATGCAGGAGATCACTTGGCTTTTGCCCGTAAAGGACTGGTCAACACCGCCCGGTCCGGCGTTTTTTCCAGCGACCGGACGATCCGGGAATACGCTCGGGAGATTTGGAAGGTGTAAAAACAGGCGCTGCAAAAGCAGCGCCTGTTTTATATCACAAAGCACAAGCCCCTGCACACGACGTGCAGGGGCTGGAGGTTGTCAAAAAAGTAAAAATGAGAAATTGCTATTATAGGAAATCAAAGAAAAATAAAAAATTGTTTTTCCAGGGACATGTGCCCTGGAAAAACACCTTATCAGCGAAAGCCGGCCTAAACGAAGCGTTTAGGCCGGCTTTTAAGACAGGGGGTGGTACTGGCGGGGGACGCAGAGAGCGAACCGAACCTTGTGAGGTGAAGCGATTCGGAGTCCCTCGTTCCAGCAGCGTGTCGAATTTTTCGACACGCTGAAGCCCCTGCACACGACGTGCAGGGGCTGAATCGATTTTGCTTATTAAAAAGAGGCATTACCGCAGGGAAGCATCGTCCACATACAGCTCCCGCACGCCGTCAGCCGCAACAGCGGCCGGTTTAGCAGGGGCCTGGTTTTTAAAGCCATTTTTGCGGGCTTCAAAAAATTTGGGAGCCACCTGCGGGAACAGGGCATAGCTCAGGACATCTTCTTCCGAAACATCCTGGCCCTTCAATTCCGCGCGGTATTTGTCCATTTCCGGTTCCAGCAGGTCAGCGGGACGGCAGGTGACCAACTCAGAGTCACCAATCGCCTTTTTACGTACTTCCTCGTTCACCTCGCCCGGCAGGCGGCCGTATTCGCCGCGCAGCAGGCCTTTGGATTCCTTGGTGAAAATTTTGTACCGTTCCCCGGCCAAAACATTCATCACAGCCTGTGAACCGACAATCTGGCTGGTGGGGGTCACCAGGGGAGGATACCCGAAGTCTTTACGCACCCGCGGAACCTCGGCCAGCACCTCGTAGTATTTGTCTTCGGCATGCGCCTGCTTGAGCTGGGAGATCAGATTGGAAAGCATCCCGCCCGGCACCTGATACAGCAGGGTGTTGGGGTCCACATTGAGCACCTTGGGGTCCAGAGAACCCTCCTCTTTCAACTTGGCCGCCACCGTGCGGAAATGGGCAGCCGCTTTGCTCAGCTGTTCCAGATCCAGCCCGGTATCGCGGTCGGTGCCTTTCAGGGTGGCCACCAGCGATTCGGTGGCGGGCTGGGAGGTGCCCCCCGCCAGCGGAGAGAGCGCCGTGTCCACAATATCCACCCCGGCCTGGCAGGCCATCAGATAGACCATATCGCCGGTGCCGGTGGTGTTGTGGGTGTGCAGATGGATGGGCACGCTGACGTTTTCCTTGAGCTTTTTGACCAGGCTGTAAGCGTCAAAGGGCAGCAGCAGGTTGGCCATGTCCTTGATACAGATGACATCCGCGCCCATTTTTTCCAGCTCACAGGCCAGCTTTACGAAATATTTTTCGTTGTGCACCGGGCTGGTGGTATAGCTGAGGGTGGCTTCACAGGTGCCGCCGTATTCCTTGACATACTTCATGGCCGCCGCCATGTTGCGGGTGTCGTTGAGCGCGTCGAAAATCCGCACTACGTTGATGCCGTTTTCGATGGATTTTTTGCAGAACTGCTCCACCACGTCATCGGCATAGTGCTTGTAGCCCAAAAGATTCTGGCCCCGCAGCAGCATCTGAAGGGGAGTTTTGGGCATGGCTTTTTTCAGGGTGCGCAGCCGCTCCCACGGATCTTCGTTGAGGAAGCGCATGCACGCGTCAAAGGTGGCACCACCCCAGCACTCAATAGACCAGTAGCCCATGTTGTCCAGCAGTTCGCAGGCGGGCAGCATGTCTTCGGTGCGCATCCGGGTCGCAGCCTGAGACTGGTGCGCGTCACGCAGGATGGTATCGGTAATTTTCAGTGGGTTTTTTGCCATAGTTTTGTTGTACACCTCCGTTATCAAACGCCGGCCGGATCGGTTGTGGATCCGGCCTGTTTTTGAGAAAAGCACCATGGGCCGGCAGACAGAGGCCGGCGGCCCACCGGAGAAAAGCAGTCCCCCACTTATGGGCGGCCGGTTGGCACCCATAGAGGGGCTTTTCAAACGGGGCGCGGGGTTTTATGCCAGGACGCAGAGCAACGCACCCGATTCCACAGCGGTTCCCTTGGAAACACTGACCGAGGAAATGGTGCCGTCGGAGGGAGCCATGATTTCATTCTCCATCTTCATGGCTTCCAAGACCATCAAAACGTCGCCTTTTTTCACCGTCTGGCCGTCTTTGACATTGACACTCAGGATGGTGCCAGGCATGGGAGCTGTGATGCTAGTGCCACCAGCCGGTGCGGCTGCGGGCTTTGCGGAAGCAACCGGTGCAGCTGGAGCGGCCGTTTCGCTTTCGCCCATCAGTTCCACCTCGATCTCATAGGAGGTGCCGTTAACGTTCACACGATACTTCTTCATGAAAAACACCTTTCTTTCGTGCGGGTACACACCGCATCAGATTTTTTTAATACTTAGGATACGCAGTCTGGAAACATCAGAACCCATTTCCTCCGCAATCACCGCGCTGATGGCAGCGACAAACTGCTGGCGATTGGGGATATCCTCCGAAACCGGTGCAGCCGGGGCAGGGACTACAGCGGACTGAACGGGCTGCTCTTTCCGCGCAAAGGCTCGGCGACAGATGCGGCCCACAAGCCAGCAAAGGACGATCAGGCAGACCAGACCAATGAGCACTGTGGCCATACCCACGGTACAGACAAACCAGTTGGGAATATCATTCATGGAAGAGGCTGTTGCAACGATAGGCATACCGATATCCTCCTTTCATTAAAGATAAAATTAAAATATAGCCGCCCGCGGTACGCACCGGCTGAAAAAGGTACAGACCGGACCCGTTTCGGGACAGGGATAAGGGTCGCACATGGTGCCAAGCCCTTATAATCGCCCATTTTAACAGCACTGCTTATAATAGCATAAAATACGGGGGATGACAAGAAAAAACCGGTGGTTTCTGGAAATTTTCCTGATAATGAAATAAAAAAGCAGAAGCGGCCGCACGCTCCCTTTCATTTCCAGCCCCAAGCAAGACAAAACGAGGAAAACGAAGAAAGAAAAATCCCCAAAGCCAGCGGCTTTGGGGATTTGGTGGACGTTAACGGACTTGAACCGCTGACCCTTCGCACGTCAAGCGAATGCTCTACCAGCTGAGCTAAACGTCCATAGACAAATATGAAAGCGGGTTCTATTATAGTCAAACCGGGAAGGTTTGTCAAGAGAAATTTTCGGATATGTCCACTTTGGCTACGATTTTTCGCCAAAATCCGGTTATTCCACCAAATTTTGCAGGATGAGAAAAATTAACTTGCAAAACAAATGGGCATATACTAAAATGAAGGTTACCAAAAAAGGTGAAAGGGATGGGCAAAGATGGCGTTGGTAAAGGATATGAGCCAACAGGATTTGCAGGAACGCGCAGATCAACTGCGCAACCGGTATGAAGAGTATAAAGCCATGGGGCTGCAACTGAATATGGCGCGGGGGAAACCCGGTCCGGAGCAGATGGATTTGACCATGGGGCTGCTGGACTGCGTGAACGAGCGGACGGGCGCCCTGTGTGAAAACGGGGAGGATACCCGCAATTACGGGATGCTGGAAGGGATCCCGGAGGCCCGGAAGCTGTTCGGCGAAGTCCTGGAAATGGCCCCGGCCAATGTCATCGTGGGGGGAAACTCCAGCCTGAACCTGATGTTCGATTATATTTCCATGGCCTATACCAAAGGCGTGGGAGGCTGTGAGCCATGGAGCCGTCAGGGCGCGGTCAAATTTCTTTGCCCGTCTCCCGGTTATGACCGGCACTTTGCGGTGACCGAATATTTTGGTATCGAGCTGCTTACTGTGCCCATGACACAGCAGGGCCCGGATATGGATGAGGTGGAGCGGCTGGCGGCTGATCCTCTGGTCAAGGGAATCTGGTGCGTGCCGATGTACTCCAATCCCACGGGGATCACCTACTCCGACGAAACCGTGCGCCGTCTGGCGGCGATGAAGACCGGCGCGTCGGATTTCCGTATCATGTGGGACAACGCCTATGGCTTGCATCACCTGTCGGAAGACCATGACTGCCTGCTCAATCTTTATGAGGAGGCGGTCAAGTGCGGGACCGAGGACCGCGTGATCTGTTTTTGCTCCACCTCAAAAATCAGTTTTTCGGGTGCCGGTGTAGCGGCAATGGCCGCCAGCCCGGCCAATATCGCCGAAATCAAAAACCGGATGAGCTACCAGACCATCGGCTATGATAAGGTCAACATGCTGCGGCATGTGCGGTACTTCCACGACCGCAAAGGGCTGGAGGAGCATATGAAGCTGCATGCCGCTATCCTGCGCCCCAAATTCCGGGTGGTGCTGGATACGCTGCAAAACCGGCTGGGTGGCCGGGGGATCGCCTCCTGGATCGAACCCAAGGGCGGCTATTTCGTCAGCGTAGACCTGCCGGAAGGCTGCGCCAAACAGACGGTGACCATGCTCAAGGAGGCGGGCGTGACGCTGACTGGAGCGGGCGCCACCTATCCTTACGGTAAGGACCCGCGGGACAGCAATCTGCGGATAGCGCCTACCTATCCTTCTGTGGATGAGTTGCAGACGGCTATGGACCTTTTCTGCCTTTGCGCCGAGCTGGTGTATATCGAAAAGCTGTTAAAATAATAAAAGCAAGTGCCTGCAAAACTGCCTTTTTGATAAAAATTCGTCTGCTTTTGGCATGTCCTCATTGACTTTTCCTGAAAAAGGGAATATACTATTCTCCATTACTGCGGGAAATTCCCCCGCGGCAAATGAACATTGGAGGACTGGCCGATGAAGCGAACACCCAAATTCGTGTTTTTCATCGTATTCCTGCTGATTGCCGGTTTGACCTACACCACCTTTTTTGGGGTGTACACCCGCTACGGGGACAGGCTTGACACCGTGATCCGCGGGGTTGCCGATATCCGTTTTGGTATCGACATCCGCGGTGGTGTGGACGTCACCTTTGCCCCGGCCGACGACAGCTTGAATGCGACGGATGAACAGATCGAAAGCGTACGAAATGTTATTGAACGGCGCATGGTTAGCAGCGGTATCACCGATTATGAAATCTATGCCGATACCGCAAACGATCAGGTAATCGCCCGTTTCCCGTGGCGAAGCGACGAAACCTCCTACGATGCAGCGGCAGCCATCGAGGAACTGGGGAAAACCGCCATGCTGGAATTCCATGAAGGCGGCCCCACCACTGAAACGGACAGCGATGGGAATACGGTTTATGTCCCTTCGGGTGATCTCATCCTGTCTGGTGAGGACGTGGAATCGGCAACGGCGGGCTATGACCCCGACACGCGCGAGCCCATTGTGCTGCTCACGCTGGCCGACAGTGGGAAAGAGGCCTTCTCCGATGCGACGGCGACCACCGGCGGGACCATCTCCATCTGGCTGGATGACGAGATGATTTCGAATCCCACGGTCAATCAACATATCACAAACGGCGAGGCCGTTATCTCCGGCGGCTTTACGGACTATTCGGAAGCGGCGGACCTGGCCAATCTTATCAACGCCGGTGCCCTGCCCTTCAGCATTGAAGCGACCAGCTATGGTACGGTTGCCCCCACGTTGGGCGAGCGGGCGCTGGATCTGATGGTGCTGGCCGGTATCATTGCGTTTGTCATCATTGCTATTTATATGCTCCTTTATTACCGCCTGCCGGGCGTGGTGGCCGTTATTGCGCTGGTTGGCCAGATCACCGGCTCGTTGGCTGCGGTTTCGGGATATCTGCCCATCTTTAACGGGTTCACCCTCACCCTGCCGGGTATTGCAGGCGTCATCTTGTCCATCGGTATGGGCGTGGACTGCAACGTGATTTCCGCCGAACGCATCAAGGAAGAGATCCGCAAGGGGAAAACCATCGACGGCGCGGTGCGGGCCGGGTATGATAACTCTCTGTCCGCTATTGTGGACGGCAACATCACGGTGCTGATCGTGTCAATCGTGCTGATGGGGGTCTTCGGTCCGCCCGACGGTCTGTTTGCCACCATCCTTAAGCCGGTGCTGTTCATGTTCCCGGCGGCGACCACCGGCTCGGTTTATTCCTTCGGCTTCACCCTGTTTGTAGGGATTATCTTTAACTTTATTATGGGCATACTGGCCTCCAAACTGATGCTCAAATCGCTGACGCGGTTCAAATGCCTGCGCCGGCCGTGGCTGTTGGGAGGTGAGCGGGGATGAAAAAGCAGTGGGATTTTGACTTTGTAAAAAACAGCAAAATATTTGGTATCATTTCCGCCTGCATCCTGGGAATCGGACTTATTTTTAGCTTTATCTTCCCCGTGGACCTGGATATTTCCTTTAAAGGCGGCACACAGATCCGCTTCAGCTATGTAGGGGATTTGGACAAAGATGCCCTGCAAAGCCTGATGGAAGAAGAACTGGGCCATGAGGTGGACATGAGCGATGCCACCACCTACGATGGGGAGAGGGAACTCAACACCGTTACCTTTTATCTGACCGAAAACCTGGATTCTTCGGTGACCGATAGCGCGGAAAAAGCGGCGGTGGAGCAGTATGAGGATTTTGAACTGACGAAAATCAGCACCAACTCCCTGAGCCCCACCATGGGCAACCTGTTCTTTGTCAAGTGCCTGGTCGCGGTGGCGCTGGCGGCGGTTCTGCTGCTGATTTATGTGGGCTTCCGCTTCCGCAAGATCGGCGGTCTGTCAGCAGGTGTGTTTGGTATTTTGGCACTGCTGCACGATATGCTCATCGCCTATCTGGCATTTGTCATTTTCCGCATCCCGCTTAACGACAATTTTGTCGCGGTCATGTTGACCATCTTGGGTTATTCCCTGAACGATACCATCGTTATCTTTGACCGTATCCGGGAAAACCGTCGTCTGAGCGATCCCAAGACGCCTATTGCCGAGGTGGCCAATCTCAGCGTCCGCCAGAGCTTTATGCGCACCTTGAATACGGCGCTGGCGACGTTTGTGGCCATTTTCACGGTTATGGTGCTGGCATTGGCCAATGGAATGGAAAGCATCACCAGCTTTGCCCTTCCCATGACCTTCGGCGTTGTTTCCGGTTTTTACTCGTCGGTCTTCCTGTTTACGCCCCTGTGGAGCAAATGGGCTGAACATAAGGAAAAACGGGAAAAATCCAAAAAAGCGGCCAAAAAAGCGACGGCCAAAAAGTAACAAGCGTTTGGCCGGGCCCCCCGAAGCCTCTCTTCGGGGGGCCCTTTTATGCCGTATCTGGGCAGGCCTTTTGCGGCACATTTCACAGCATCGGCCGGCTGCATAAACCGGCAAAGCCAGTAAAATACGAATACAATTAACAGGAGGTGCGGCATTTGGCCGATTTAGCGCAGGAAATCAACCGCAGACGCACGTTTGCGATCATATCCCACCCTGACGCGGGAAAAACCACCCTGACCGAAAAGCTGCTGCTATACGGAGGCGCCATCGCTACCGCTGGGGCGGTCAAGGGAAAAAAATCCGCCAAGCACGCAGTGTCCGATTGGATGGAGATCGAAAAACAAAGAGGCATTTCGGTCACCTCGTCGGCCATGCAGTTTGAATACGATGGCCACTGCATCAACATCCTCGATACCCCCGGCCACCAAGACTTTTCCGAGGATACCTACCGCACCCTGATGGCCGCTGATTCGGCGGTGATGGTCATCGATGCTTCCAAGGGTGTGGAAAAGCAGACGATCAAGCTCTTTAAGGTGTGTATGCTGCGGCACATCCCCATCTTTACCTTTATTAACAAGATGGACCGGGAGGCGCGGGATTCCTTTGAGTTGTTGGAAGAAATCGAAAAGGTGCTGGGTATCCAAACTTATCCCATGAACTGGCCTATCGGTTGCGGCAAGGAGTTCCAGGGGGTCTATGAGCGGGAAAACCGCCGGGTCATCAAATTTACCCCCGGAAATGGCCGGCATGAGGTGGATGCTGTGGAATGCGATATCACAGATGCCGGGCTTAAACAGCTGTTGGGGGATGGTCCCTATCAGACATTGGTGGACGAGGTGGAACTGCTTGACGGCGCGGGCAGTGAATTCGACCTGGCGGCGGTACAACAGGGAAAACTGTCGCCGGTCTTTTTTGGGTCGGCTTTGACCAATTTTGGGGTGGAGCCGTTTTTACAGGAGTTTTTGCGGATGACGCCTCCCCCCCTTCCCCGCGTTTCCAGCGATGGACAGATCGATCCGGTAACGGAGCCCTTTTCAGCGTTCGTTTTTAAAATTCAGGCCAACATGAACAAGGCCCACCGTGACCGCATCGCGTTTATGCGCATCTGTTCCGGCCGGTTTGAAAAGGGTCTGGAGTGCTGGCATGTCCAGGGTGGCAAAAAAATGAAGCTGTCCATGCCCCAGCAGCTGATGGCGCAGGAACGGGAAGTGATCGAGGAGGCCTATGCCGGGGATATTATGGGCGTGTTTGACCCGGGCATCTTTTCTATTGGGGACACGGTCTGTATGCCGCAGCACAAATTCCAGTATGAAGGGATCCCCACCTTTGCCCCCGAACATTTTGCACTGGTGCGACAGGTGGATACCATGAAGCGCAAGCAGTTTGTCAAGGGTACCACCCAGATCGCGCAAGAAGGCGCCATCCAGATCTTCCAGGAATGGGGCGGCGGTATGGAAGAGGTCATCGTCGGCGTGGTGGGTGTGCTGCAATTTGAGGTGCTGGAATACCGTCTGAAAAATGAGTATAACGTCGATATCATCCGGGAAGGATTGCCTTATCAGTTTATCCGCTGGATCGAAAACGAGGATATTGACCCCAAAACACTGGATCTAAGCTCGGATACCAAACGGGTACAGGATATGCGGGGAAGGCCTTTGTTGCTGTTCACCAACAGCTGGAATATCAATTGGGCGCTGGAACACAACAAAGACCTGCGACTTGCGGATTTTAGCCGGGGATAAAGCCTTATTGCTCAAAGCCATATAAAAAGGGAAGATGGCTACGCCATCTTCCCTTTTTATATATTTGTACAAAAAACGAACTGCAAACAACCCGCTGTTTGCAGCTCGTCTGGCGCCCCCGACCAGAATCGAACTGATAACTACCCCTTAGGAGGGGGCTATTATATCCATTTAACTACGGGGGCAGGCACTGCCAGTATCTTACAACGAAAGCCGGGGCTTTGTCAAGAACACATCGAAAAGAGGAAAATCCAATCTTGCATTGACCGAAGATGTGATGTATAATGAACCCCTGCGTGTAATGACTGTGTTATTCTGACGGATAGAGGTAGTTTCTATGAAAAAAAAGCTCATTTCCACTTTGGCGGTATCTGCCGCGCTCGCTCTGCTCGCCGGTTGTTCCAGCTCTACCGGGCCGGACGAAACCAGCAGCACGACTACCACAACCACAACTTCCACTACAACGGCGGCAGGCGGACAGCAGGAACAGGGTAATCTCAATTTTCTTACCGGCCTGGCGGATGTGGAAGGGAGCGAAACGCGGCCTGTCGCCATTATGATTGCCAACGACAGTTCCGCTCACTCGTCCCAATACGGCCTGGAGGAAGCGGACATGCTGATCGAGGGGGAAACGGAGGGCGGAATCACCCGCCTTATGGCCGTATATTCCGATGTGTCCCGTGTGCCGGATACCGTGGGTCCGGTGCGCAGCGCACGCAGCCCGTTTGTCATGCTGGCCGAAGCACTTGACGCGATCTATTGTCACTGCGGGGGCAGCCCGGGCGGATTGTCCACACTGGAGGATTCCGGACTGGCTGAAATCGACGGCCAGACGTATGACGGCGGCTATGGCAATGAGTATGGCAATACCTACTGGCGGGATTCGGGCCTTGCCAACAGCATAGGATACGATCACAGTATGCTGACCAGCGGAAGCAACCTGGCTGCCCGTATCAGCAATCTGGAATTCCGCACGGTCGGCCGCAATCCGGCTCCTTTCACCTTTGGAGAAAAGACGGGCGATCAGTCCGCTACCCAGGTGCAGATCGAGCTTTCTCCTGCTCAGACCGTCTCCTTTCAATACGATGCGCAGGATGGGCTTTACTACAAAAGCAACGGCACCCTTGAAAGCGGGCAGGCTCATGTAACAGCCAGCGGCACACAGATCAGCGCGGCCAATGTGATTGTGATGTACGATGGCCGCTATGTGGAACAGACCTCCACCTATGGGGCGAGCATCTATGGCTTTAATATGAGCAGTGGCACCGGTATGCTGATGAGCGGCGGCACCGCCCGTTCTATTGGATGGAGCCGCAGTAGCAGCGGCTTGTCCTTTACCGAGACCGATGGTACCCCCCTGACGGTGGCAAAAGGGAAAACCTATCTTTGCTTTGTCTATTCCGGCTATTCCGATGGGACTGTTGTCCGATAAAGGGACGACAGGACCGAACCCCCTTGTCCGTTCCTCAAAACAAAAGACAGAAACGCAGCCGCTTTTGGGCAAAGCGGCTGCGTTTTTTTGTGATTTATGTGGGAAAGAGGGAAACAATTGTGAATTGAGAAAAAGTGTAGTCAAAAGGCCGGACTTTCGTTAAAAGCGATAGTTGACAAAACGGATGAAAAAGGTTATTATTAAAAATGCATAAGGAGCAGTGGGCGTATTTCAAAATAGCATGCTCCAAATCAGAAAGGATGGTTAGAATGAAGAAAGGCAAGCGGATGCTGGCAAGCCTGATGAGCGTTTTGCTGGTTCTTCCTTCCCTTGTGCTGCCGTTTTCGGCCACAGCGGAGGAGACCTCTGAGCCGGAAGGCGATCAGCGGATCGTTGCGGTGCTTCAGGAGGAAGAAAGCACCGGCACCGCCACCAGCGGATTTGTCGGCAAGCAGTATAACGATGTCAATATTTCCCTTGAAAAAGCCCCATCCAATTATATAGTCGTGGGTGAGTACAAGCTGAATGTGACCGAACCGGTCCCGGCGGACGACGGATGGATGGACTATGTCTTGGGCAGCGGGGATATTAAGGCCTGGGGGAAAAAAGGAGAGGAATCGTTCAGTACCGTCTGCGGCCAGATGGAGGATTTCATTCCCGTGGCAGAGCGCGCCGCAAACGAGTGGATGCCCTTTGAGATTCCGCTGGCCGATTTTGAGAGCGATACCCTTACCTCCTTCCAGCTGAATCTCTATAACGACTTGGAGAGTAAGCTGGGACAGAAACATACGCTCGAGTACAGCCTGCGCAAGGTGTATGTGATGGATGTGTCCATCCGGGCGGACGGCACCCCCAATCCGGTGGTGGCGGATATTTCGGGGTCGTACGACGTTGTTACCGCCGTGCCTTCGGCCGGTTTGACTTCACTTTTCCCCACCAGCAAACTCAAGACGAATTCCATGTCGAGTGATATGGATGTGTCCAAGCTGCGGGTGGAGTTCGATGTAATGGTGGAGGAAGGCGATGTCGAGGCCTCTACATTGAAAGATGGCACGATTTGTCTTTGGGCGCATGATGAGGTGGGGGATAAATCATACAATTCCCCCGCCTGGAGCGGCCCGGTGGAGCAAAACGGCACCTGGTACCATATTTCCTATTCTTTGGACCAGTTCAAAAATAACGATAACACCATAGCCGACCCCAGCACCATCTATCAGGCACAGATTAATGACTACAACCATACCCAAGATACTCCGTCCTTCACCGCCCATGTGAAGAATTTCCGTATCGTCGATACCGAAATGGAACGGCTGGCAGCCGCGGTCGACGAGGCCGAGGCCAGGCTGGCGGACGGCAAGGATTACATCGAGGAGGCCGTGGCTGCCCTCAACGAAAAGCTGGCTGCCGCAAAGGCCCTGAGAGTGGAGGCTACCCAGGCGCAGGTGACCGAAGCGGCCGACGCGCTGGAAACCGCCCTTGCCCAGCTGCGCACCGTTATGACCTATCCCAACGCCGACCCGGATGAGCTTTACTATGTGGTGGGGCGCTTCCAGGAAAAGGACGCCGTGAAAACGAAGGAGTCTGTGATAGAAGAAGGACAGGCTACAGACCCGACAATCGCGATCGATACGGAAGAACCAATCGACCTGTCCGCTTACGGGAAGGACCGTTCCAAACTGGCGCTGATGTTGGATGTCAAGGTAGACCGCAAGGACGGCGTGACCGGCAAGGATGCCTTGAAGTCCACGGCCAACCAGTTTGTTGAATTGCAAGACCGCAGCAATGCTGCAGCTCCGAAGTCTGTGTTTAAAACTTCGGGGAGCAGCAAGCCGTATCTTGGGGGCAATTACACCGACGGTTATGAAGACTCAGAGGGTGAATGGGTCACCTATCTTGTCCCCTGGTCGATGACACTATCGGAACACAACACGGACAAGGTTACCCGCTTTTTCTATGGGATGTATAACGACACCACCGATGTAGCGCTTACCATCTCGATTCGCAACGCCCGCATTGTGGACTTCACCCGCGATGGCGAGGGGTATGCAAACGGTGTGGTGGGGCTGATGTACCCCACGGGTATGGACGCCACCCCAGACACATATAGCGGCAACAAGCACAGCATGGAAGCGTTTTCGTGGAAGGAACTGCTGTTTAACAGCATGACCTCGGACATGAATCCCGCTGACCTGTGCCTTGAGTTCGAGACAAAGGCATCAGGTGAAGGGCAGGCCAGCAAAATCGCCAATGGCAGGGTGGTGCTGCAGTGCCAGGAAGACGGCGGAAACGTGGATTATCAGGTCAGCAGTTGGACGAATGGCAAGATGCCACAAAATGACATCTGGTATCCCTTCTCCTATACGCTGGACACCCTGAAAAAGGACAACGTATCCATGACCGACCCCAGCCGGATCACCAAATTCTATGTCCAAAGCTATAACGATAATAAAGATGCTGACGATATCCCAGATAATCAGGACCTGCTGGTGATGAACCAGATTATCCGCAACGCCCGCATCATTGATTTGACGGTGGTGCAGCCGCGCGAAGATCTCGAAGCGGCGGTCAATGAGCTCAACGACTGTCTGTTTGACGAGAACACAGCCGCTGAAGAATACGATGCCGCGGTGGCCAAAGGCAAAGAGCTGTTGGCCGACCGGGATGCCACACCGCAGGAACTGGCCGCTCAGGCGGAGGCCATCAACGAAGCCAAAAAGAGCCTGTCGAACATTGTGGATGTTACATACGATGTAGCGCATTTCTCCAGTCAGGAAAAAATGATGAACACCGCCGATGTAAGTGCTTCCCAATTCTATTATAACTGGGCGGCAGCGGACGGAACAACCGATGCCGGCATTGACCTGACCGATGGCAGCGAAAATGTGATTGGTCAGAACCGGTACTTCCAACTGAAGGTGACGTTCACCAGAAATGCGAGTTACGAAGGCACAACTACTTTTGAGGACATTGACATCCTGAACAACGTCCAGGTGCGGCTGCGTTCTTCTGATGTCGAGGGAGTGGAGCACCGTTCCGATTCCTTTACTTTGGCGATAACCGATAAGCAGAAAACGGCCGATCAGGTGGTATATACCCTCGAAGTCCAGTTGAACGACGCCAATGAAGCGACCGGCGACCGCAAGGACATGAACTGGAAGGATCTGCGCAACAGCATTATATTTGTGAATTTGACGTCTCCTTTGTGGACCAGCGAGGAGAACAAACAGGATCCGGTGGCCATTGAGTGCACCCTTTCTGATGTGCAGATTGTCAACAAGACCCTGCCCAACATGATTGCCGAGCTGACAACAGCGGCCAACGAAGTGCTGGCAGACGAAAGCCAGTACACCGAAGATTCGGTAGCGGACTTCAAGGCGGCGCAGGAAGCGGCGAAGCTGGTGCTGGCGGATGATGCCGCCACGGCCCGCGCTATCCGTGCGGCCGCTGCCGATGTGACCCAGGCCAAGGAAAACCTGAAGGATGCGCCGGCAGAACCCGTTCCGGACAACTATATCCTGATTGGGGAAGGCCCGGTGACCTCCAATGAAGCGCACGACTTCGGCGCGGCCATTGAACCGGC
>ENA-UALL01000379-UALL01000379.1-human-gut-metagenome-genome-assembly--contig:-NODE-379-length-23507-cov-6.648559_pt1 | contig 23507 bp, 18 predicted proteins | sample MGYA00243699_ERZ654466 | MGnify/ENA primary metagenome ERZ654466 (study PRJEB26926, sample SAMN06164635) | human gut metagenome | biome: ENVO:00009003; feature: ENVO:2100002; material: ENVO:00002003...
TCCGTATCCCGGGCATAAAGCTCCACATCCAGATTGCCGGCGGTGATCTGATTGCGTCCGCTCGTCACGTTGTCGGTGAACCAGGCAAAGGTGGAACCGATCAGTAGCACCACACAGGCCAGCAGGGACATCCCACTTGCCAACAGCGCTTTTTTGGTGTGTTTTGACTGTGTCATGGTATGTTCTCCTTCTGTTATGGTTGGGTATTTTGCAGGGCCATGATCCCCTCTTCAAAGGGGGGCGGAACAAAACCGCCTCAGGAATTTGGTGTACCCGTTACGTTGGTATATGTACAGTTGTTAAAGGTGAGATGATAAAAAGCTTGCGAATCTGCGTCATATACTTCCAATTTGCTTCCGCTATCTCTCGTGCTTTCAAATACACAGGAATTAAAGGTAACCGTGCCCGTATCACCATAAACGGGGTTAATCCCATTGTAAATCAAGTAATTTCCACCGTTGCCTGTCTGCGTATCCAGTTTCGGGACTTTTACAAATTTTGTATCGGTAAAGGTGGAATGCCCATTGCCATACACATATAAAGGATAATAATAAGCCGCCGTAAATGTGCCGCCCTGGACAATGACCTGCCCGCTTTCCTGTACCGCTAAGCCGCCTCTATCGCCGTTAATTGTGCAATCAGTGAGAGTAGCTGTGCCCCCTTCGATCTGAACACAGTAACTGCCGCTTATCCCTGCTTTGTTGGAAATAGTACAATTTTCCAAATTTAAATTACCGCTTACACTTGCCACAGCAGGATTGCCAAATTCACTTTCAGTATTTAAATTTGTAATCTTACCATTTTTAATTGTCAGATTGCCTCTATTCAAAACAGTAACACAAAATTGATTGGCAGGAGTAGTAATCTGTTTTCCATTAAGGTCAAGGGTAAGATTCGCGTCTTCTGTGACCGCCAGGCTGGTATCCGCCTCAATATCCTCCGTCAACACCACAGTTGCTCCATCCTGCGCGTTGTCAATAGCTTCCTGAAGCTCACCTGCCGTGCTGGCGGGCTTTGCCACAGTATACCAAGTATCGCCGTTGGGCTGCTGTTCTGCCACCACGGTGTAGCCTTCTTCCACAAAGGAGCCGGGATTCACGTCGTCCCCGTTGGAAGGATCAAAATTGACAAAGGTACCGCCTGTCACATGGATCTGCCCGCCGGAACCATTTTGCAGGTTGAGAACATAATATTTGCCGTTATAGGCCGTGTCGGTGTAGAAGAACCCGCCGGAGATATTGATGACGCCGCCGGTGGAATACACCACGCTGTTACCGGAACCGGACGCATCCGCCCCGACCGTGAAGGTACCGCCGGTGATGTTCACCGTGGTGCCGGGCTGGGCCCATACACCGACATTATTGCCGCCGGAACCGCCGTTGATGGTGCCGCCTTCAATCGTGACCTCGGTCCCCTGGCCAGCCACGCTCACTCCCACACCGCCGGGTTTGATCACCGTAATATCCTGGTTCAAGACATGGCCGGTTCCTGATGTGATAGCAACGGATTCATCGGCATTTTTGTCGTACTGTTCATCAAAGCTGTCGGATTCATGCGGAGTCTGTGTGGCATTGAGGCTGATCCCCAATTCAATAAACAGAGGCTGTCCATCGCTGGAGAGATTTTCATTGCTCAGATTATAATCGTTATCAATCGAAGATGGCTCCCAATAGAGGACAACAGCATAGCTGTCACTGGCATCTGTCTCCAGCAGCGTGCCAGTTTTCACAAAATCGGTAAGCGTAGCGCTAAAATCCAACGACAAAGCCGCGTTACGGTCGCCGTTAAAGGCGCCGTCCATAATGCCTACTTTAATCACATCTGCCAAAGATTTATTCGTGCCGGCCACCGTGTTGTTGTCCAAAACATCCATAACCAGCTTATAGGTCAGTGCAAGGGTTCCTTCGTTAACAACCTTAAAGTTCTCATAGGTCATAACGCCTGGTTCCCACCGAATTGCTTCGCCATTTTCATCGGTAAACAAAGGCGTATTCGCACTCACTTTTTCATCGGCAACCGCTGCGTTGGTGTGGTAGAGTTCCACATCCAGATTCCCGGCCGTGATGGTATTGCGTCCGGATGTGGAGCTGTCCGTGAACCACGCAAAAGTAGTACCCAGCAGCAATGCGATACAGGTTAACAGGGATAACCCACTTGCCAGTAGCGACTTTTTGGTGTGCTTTTGCTGTGCCATACTTTTACCTCCTTACGGCAGAATGCAATATATTTTTTCGAGCATACGGTAGCATATAATAACAAGCATATTTCCTATTTAAAACTTGAGAAGCCAGGAACGCTTCAAAATTTTGCATAGAGAGCCTGTACAGCATTTGACACCGTACCCCAAAGACTTGTCGTCCTTCCAAAGGATGAAAAGGATCTTCTCTTAAGCGTTAATGGTGAAGGTACGATTCTCACCCGTCCAGTTGGAAATGATCTCCAATTCCTCTTCCATCGGCCAGCCAACGCTCAGCTTCTCGCTGGTGGTCTCTCCCTCGCCGACGAGTTCTTCAAAAGTGTTGCCTCCCACCGTAATGGTGGAACCATCAACAAAATAAATACCCACCACCGAGTCCTTTACCTTGTCACAATTTTTAAAAGTATTGTTGGTGATGGTGATGTCTGCAACAACATTAGCGGACACGTTGGGTTCAATATGGATATAACGAATCGCCTGATCGGCCGTGTTTCCATAACTACTTTCGGCACCATCTACATTCGCCGCCGTAAAGATGCAGTTGTTCACCGTCAAACTTTTAAAGCTGGCAGATGTAATCTGTATTGCTTCCCACTGGGGATCAGAAAACGTGCAACCCTCGAACACGAGGGTCTCACAACCCGTGCCGCCATAAACCAAGGTTGCATTTTTGTTGTCGTTGGTGGGCTTGGTCAACACGGTGTTTTTAAAGGTGACATTTGCATTAACATGAATCGGACTCCCCGTGATAGAGACAGCGTCCGTTCCTACAATCGTGATGGCCTTATCAATCGTCAACGGCTGCGTCAGGGTAACATTCTGCGTCAGCGCGATGGTGTCGCCATCTCCAGCATTTTCCAGTGCGGTCTCCAGTGCATCTTCGCTGGCGGCCTGCTCACCTTTTACCACGGTGTACCAGGTTTCACCGTTCGCCTGCTTTTCGCCCACAGCGATATACCCATCGGCAAGGTAAGAAGTCCCCGTCCCTTCCGGATTGGAAGAAGGATCAAAGTTCACAAAAGTACCGCCTTTGATCTCAATAGTAGCAGAGCCATCCTTATAAGCAGAGTCGATGGCATTGATGATGTATTTAGCATACTGCGGCACAGCCGCCTTGCAGGTAGGAGCCATATCAAAGAAGCCGCCGTTGATGACCAGAGACCCCTTCTGCACCTGGACCGCTGTCATAGCGCCATAATAGTTCCCGTCATTGATAACCAGTGAGCCGCCATTGACATTGATGCCGTAGGAATTGTTGTAGCCGGCCTCCGCCGTGATGATGCCATTGCCATCAATAGTCATAGTAGCGCCATTCTCGATCACAATCAGTGCGGGAGTGTAGGGAAGCGATTCCTCAAAAGCCGCTTCGTCCACCGAAAGAGACTTGCCAGACAGGTCAAACGTGGTATCCTCGGAAACTACCATCTGGGGAATCACATCGTCTTCAGCGCCTTTGTCCGGGCCGTCGGGTAGAACATCCACATTCTGCTCCAGCCTCACGTTGCCGCCGGCTGCCAGTTTGTTTGTCAGATCCGCCGCCAGCAGATCCACATCCGCATCATAATCGGTACCGAAGCTATCGGATTCTACCTTGTCCTGAGTGGCGGTCACGCTCACGCCAAGCTGGATGGAGGGAGCGGTGGTGCCGGTCTTGTAATTGGCTTTATTGCCCACGCCTTCAGGCATGTACACCACCAGGGCTATGTACTCTTCCGCCCCGGCGGTCAAGTTGCCGGGGTTGGTGTAATCGTTCAGGGGGGTTGCGGACGGCACAGCCGCAAGGGCCGCGTCACGGGTAGCAAACTTTGTGTTCTGGCCTTCCACTGCGTCAAACATCAGGTAATCGGACAGGTTGAAGGCTTCTCCGTCCACATTGGTGCCGGAGGTTTCATCTGCCACCGTCACAGCCAACTGATATTTCAGAGCCAGAGTGCCTTCGTTCGCCACCTTCAGATAAACCACCTCGGTGTGGCCCGGCTCCCACAGAGCCTTATCGTCAAACAAAGACTCGTTCTGTCTCACCGGCTGGTAATCACCTGCATCGTCCATAGCGTAAAGCTCCACATCCAGATTGCCGGCGGTGATGGTGTTGCGCCCGCTTGTCACGTTGTCGGTGAACCACGCAAAGGTGGTGCCAATCAGCAGCGCCACACAGGTCAGTAGAGACACCCCACTTGCCAGCAGCGATTTTTGGGTTCGTTTTTGCTGTACCATGTCCAAATATTCTCTCCTTCATATAAGCAATTTCATCTATGAATAAACTATAAAATAAAGCTATAATAAGGATATATAACAACGGGCCAAATCGAAAATCCATACGCTAATATGGTATCGGTTATTCAAACACTTTATCTGGATTATTGCGCACCTGCACGGCATCAGCCGTTATGTCAAAGGTAACGCTGGTGTTCTGGTATTCGTTGCCCGCCAAATCCTCCATTTTTACCAGCATGGTAAGGGTGCGGGTTTCCCCTGCGGGGAGAGGAAGATTTCCCACGCATGGCGATTCTCTGGTCCATTCGTCTGCCTCTCCGCTGAACAACAGCTCTTCTCCGTCATAAACTTCGAAATGCAGTGCTTCGGGCAAAGACCCCTCCACATTTTCCAGGTACAACCGGTAATACACATCGACCGTTCCGGTATTCTGGATGGTGAAATCGCGCATCAAAGTGGCGCCCGGTTCCACATTTATGTCGGAACCATCAAAAACTGGTTGTCCACCGTTGAGTTCAATCTGAACCGTGGCATTTTGAAAGACGTTGTCCTCCACTGCCACGAAAGAGAGGATCAATGCCAGCGAAGTGAGCGCCAGCATAACGGCCAGCACAAGGATACCAGCCACACTAAGAGCCGCTTTTTTTCGAGTCTTCCGGAAATTATCCATGACGTACCGTCTCCTTTCTGCGGCGCAAAAGCAACACGGCCGCCAACGACAGGAAGGAGGATACTGCGACAACCCAAAGGGCGCCCGTTGCTGAATCTCCCGTCTGTGGTGGTGGCGTCAACCCACCGGGTTGGCCGGTAGTGGTCGAGGCGGTGGGCGCCACCCCGCCGGTGGACTGGGTAGCTGTAGTCGTGGTGGTAGACTGAATAGTACCAGTGGATTCGGTGGTATCGGTAGATTCGGTGGTATCGGTAGATTCGGTGGTATCGGTAGATTCGGTGGTATCGGTGGATCCGGTGGTATCGGTGGATCCGGTGGTATCGGTAGATCCGGTGGTATCGGTGGACCCGGTGGTATCGGTGGACTGGGTGATGTCAGTGGACTGGGTGATGTCAGTGGACTCGGTAGGAACAGGCTGCTCGCCCTCCACATACCATTCAAAATCCGCTTTGAGCATAGCGGCCTGATACTCATTGCCCACCGATGTATCCATCGACACGTCGATCTGATAATAAGCGGTGGACTCGCCCTGCTCGTCTGCTGTCAAAGCTTGTGCAAAGGACTGGCCTTGGATCTCCGAAAAAGCGGCGTCACACAGTACACGTCCGCTGTCCAAATGCGTCACCTTGATATGAAGAACATCTCCCAGAGATTTGGTTTGTTCGGTCACCTTGGGCCGGAACATCAGCTCAATCTCTCCGGTATGGTAAGCTTTTACACAAAAATACCGGGTCACAAGGTCACCGGGAAGCATATTGTCCACCTGGAAAGGCTCATTATCGCCGGGATGTCCTTCATACAATTCCAGCACCGGCGCCTGTTGCGCGGCAGTTTCTTCCCCGTCAAGCACCATGGCCGCCAAATCGGAGCCATGGCCGCCGGCCCCGCCCACAGCGACGCCTGATGTTTGCCCGCCGTTACCGTCAATCAGATTGCCCGGTACAGTCACCGTTGCACTGTCCGGTTCGGTAAAATAAAGGTACAGGTAGCGCGCCGCCAAGCCGCACAAACTCAATGCCAGCAATACCGCCAGCACAGCCGTCAGCACTTTTAGAGGCGAACTCTCTCCTCGTTTTTTGCTTGTTGTTGGCATAAACGTATCCCCACCGTTCTCTGAATGGATGCCGGCCGTTTTCACCTGTTCCAGGTTATGCTGCCCTACTCCATGTTTTATATGGGTATTTACGGGTTTATAATACCACAATTTGACAGATTGCGCAACTCATAATTGACATAAAACATGCCAGATTTCTCATTACTGTCTCCACCCAATTTGTATTTTTTCCCAAACGTGATTTTCCCACGGGGACCGAACCAAAAAGGATGTTTCTACGGAAAAGCTAAGGGCCCAAAAGAAAACGCCAAAATCCCAAATCTTTCCGCATCAAGTATATACCATTTTGGTGGCAGCCGTCAACATGTATCACCGTATCCGGGATTTACGGGAAGATAAAGATTTGCTGCAAAAAGACATGGCTGTTTTTTTGCATTGCAGCCAGGCCGCCTATTCCCGCTACGAACTGGGGATGAGGGACATTCCCACCGAGGTGTTGATTTCTCTGGCCCGGTTTTATCACACCAGCACCGACTATCTGCTGGGACTCACCGATAATCCCCAGCCATATCCTCCCCCTAAGAAGCATTAATCCCGGATAAACAAACCCATAAAATCTACAAGCCCGACGAGAACGCAAGATCCCGCCGGGCTTTCCGTATATCCCTATTTTTTGTGGTGCCGTCTGCTTTCCGTCCCGGACCGCTATGGCATCCTTTACCCCAGTGCCACATCCAGGATCATCATGATGACAAAGCCCCCCATCACGCCCAGCGTACCCGCATGGGTGTGCTCGCCCAGGTGTGCTTCCGGCACCAATTCTTCGATGACCACATACATCATGGAACCGGCGGCAAAGCTGAGCAGCCAGGGCATAAGCGGCTGTATGGAACCCGCTACAAGCACCACCAGAACGCCAAAAATCGGCTCCACGATCCCCGACAAACCGCCGTACAAAAAAGCCCGAGCCGGCTGCAGCCCCTCCTGCCTGAGCGGGAGTGAAATAGCCGCCCCTTCGGGGAAGTTCTGAATCCCTATTCCAATGGCCAGAGCCAGGGCAGAGGTATACATGGTGGCGTCTGCTGTGTGCTGTGCCGCCAGAGCAAAGGACAACCCTACCGCCATCCCCTCCGGGATGTTATGCAGTGTCACTGCAAGAACCAGCAGGGTGGTGCGTTTCCAGGAGGAAGCCACCCCTTCGGTTTGGGTAGAACCGGGATGCAGATGTGGTAAAAGCCGGTCCATCAGCATCAGGAACAGCACCCCCATCAAAAAGCCGCCCGCCGCCGGTATCCAGGCGATATCGCCCGCTTCGGCGGCTGCATCCATAGCAGGAATCAGCAGACTCCATACCGAGGCGGCGATCATAACGCCCGCAGCAAAACCGAGGAAAATCCTTTGGATCGTGGTGCTGACCGATTTGCGGAAAAAGAAGACAGTGGCCGCTCCCATGGCGGTCATAAAAAAGGTAAAGCCTGTGCCGGCTGCCGCCCAGGCGATGGGGCTGTTCATATCATCCCTCCTAAACCGATAATGGTGCTGTATTTCTGTCGCATTAAAACGGAGAATTTTAGTCTATAATACGGCAATCTGTATCCGCTTGTCAAGCCTGATTGTCCATACAACGCGTCCGGTTGTATACCCGAAATTTTTTACCTGTTTCTTTTATTATACGTTGACGATATGTAGAATGCCCATCCTGGATGGGATCATCCTCACAAATGCACTCCTGATTTTAACAGGCCTGCCGCGGGGCAATCGATTCAAGATATTGGATCAGAATCCGGTTGTCAGCAAATACGCTGCAAATAAGCCTCAACGAAAGCAAGCGCCGACAACGCCGCATAACCCCAAACAAGAAAAAACCGCGGGCTTATATCGCAAAGTCCGCGGCCAAAGAGTACTGTTCCAATTTTTCTTTTCCGATTAGTCGATCATTCTTCCAGACCGATCGCATCATCAACCGGAAGGGATACAACAATGCCATGAGCAGGCGTATTCAGGCCGCAGGAGCTGCAGATCGCCGCCATCACTTCGCTCTTTTTTTCTCTTGGAACCACGATCATGACAAAGTCCTGCTCATCCTGCAGGGATATACCAAATTTCTGGCTGACGTGCTCAGAGTTGCGGCGTCTTCCCCGCAAAACGGTTCCCCCTTTGGCTCCGGCTTCTCTTGCCGTATCCACCACCATGTCGCTGTAACCTGCCGAAACGGAAACCCAAATGACATTGTATCCTGATTTTTCGCGTATCTGTGCCATATCGCCTGCAACCCTTTCTTTGATTCGATTTTCCATCATCGCACGGGATTCATCGTTTAACATATGAAGCAGGGGACTCTGCAGCCCGGTGATCGGGATGGTGATCACAATCCCGCCTCCCCTTTGGTGAAATGCGATCTGCTTACCGGTTTTTTCAAACAGTTCCTTTACCGCAAACTTTGGCAAAAATCCCACCGTAATGAGCCGGGTAGTTCCACCGAGTCCAAAAATATCCATGATCTCGGACGGGGCCGTTCCCTGTCCACGGCATTGATATGAGATGGGAATATGCATGGAATCAAAGATTCCCTCAATTTTTTTCTCATCCTCTACCCGTGTGATGAATATAAACATGCGCGGTACAGAGAGTTTTTCTTCCTCGGGAATACTCATTCGAAATCCTCCTCTATGTCTACAACCGTATCGTCCGGCAGAGCCTTTGCCGGCTGGATGGCAGCCTTTGACTTGTGCGCATAGATAAGCCCCATAATCTGGATGGCAATCAGCGGAGCCATGGCCACCAGGGCCACAACGCCAAACGCATCCGTTACAACATTGCCCCCTACCGCCGAGCAGGCGCCCATGGCCAGCGGGAGCAAAAAGGTGGAAGTCATGGGGCCGCTGGCCACACCGCCGGAGTCAAATGCAATACCCACAAAAACCGATGGGACCAAACGGCTGAGTATAATTGCCAGAACATAGCCCGGTATAATAATCCAATAAATGTTGATTCCTGTCAAGACCCTTACCATGGCAAGCGCCACGGCGCAGGCCACGCCGGCCGAAAGCGCCAGGTTCATCATCTTGCGGGAAATGGTGCCGCCGGTGAGATCCTCCACCTGTTTGTTGAGCACCTGCACGGCGGGCTCCGCTTTGACGATATAATATCCAATCACAATGCCGATGGGAATCAACAACCATTTAAACGAGCCTTCCGCCAGACCGCTTCCCAAAAGATTGCCCACAGGCGCAAAGCCCACGTTCACACCGGTGAGGAATAGGATCAGCCCCAGGACCGTATACACAAATCCCACCACCATTTTCAAAACCTGCCGCTTGTGGTAAGTCCGGGTAATCAACTGAAAAACGGCAAATACGCCCGCAACCGGCAGAATACTGACCATAACCTCTTTGCCATACTGGGGAAGCGCAAAAACAAATTGTTTGACCACGTCCTGCGTGGTGGCAATGCTGGTGATCTCCACCGCCTCGTAAGCCGCGTCGGTGGGATTATAAAAAATCCCCAGCAGCAAAACCATCATGATCGGCCCTATGCTGCAAAGGGCGACAAGGCCAAAGCTGTCGCTGGCGCTGTCCCGGTCGCTGCGGGCGGCGGATAAACCGACACCCAGCGCCATAATAAACGGGACTGTCATCGGCCCGGTTGTAACACCACCCGAATCGAACGCCACAGCTGTAAAGGAGTCGGGTGAAAAAAAGGATAGAATAAACAGCAGCAGATAGAACACCAGCAGCATTTTGGAAAGGCTGATATGGAACAGGATGCGCAGTACGGCTATCACCAAAAAAAAGCCGACTCCTACCGCCACCGTCCATATCAACACCTGATTGGGGATAGATGCCACCTGATTGGCCAATACCTGCAAGTCCGGTTCCGCAATGGTGATAATAATCCCCATCAAGAGACTGACCAGCACAATCGGGACCATGCGGTTGCTTTTTATCAGACGTCCGCCGACCCCCTGCCCAAGCGGCGTCATCGCCATTTCCGCTCCCAGCTGAAAAAAGCCCATGCCCACGATCAGCAAAACCGCCCCGGTCAAAAACAGCGCAAGCGTACCGATCTCCATGGGGACGAGAGAAACGCTCAACAGCAAAACAATGATGGTGATGGGCAGGACGCTGGACAAAGATTCTTTGATTTTCTCTTTTAGTTTCTCATTCACAACAGTCAAAAGCCCCCCTTTGCTTCAAAGAATATCTATAGACATCCTCTGATGTTGTTATGCCCGAAGCATGAGTTTTTGCAAAATCTTCATCTGTATCCGCAGATAGGCCTCTGCTTTTTCCGGCTCCAGTTCTTTGAGCGTTTCGGCTATTGTCTGTACCACTTCGGCTTTTTTGCTTTTTATCAGTTGTTCTCCCTGTGCCGTTAGTGAAACGAGCACTTGGCGGCTGTCATGGGGATCTGTCCTGCGTACGACCAGCCCTTCCCTCTCCATGTGTTTAAGCAGAGCCGCAACCCGCGCCGTGCTGACCGCCATCTTTTGGCTCAATTCCTTTGGATGAACATCCTTATGCTGTTCCATTAAATAATCCAGAGCCAAAAATGTGCCCTTATCCAAAACAGAAATTTTCCGCATCACGGGCATGAGATAAAGGAGGGTGTGAAGCTCCACCATCTGCTGTGCCAGTTCATGGTAATCCATAATACCGTCCGCCTCCGAATAGCTAACGATGTTAGTAATTATACCGTAAGGACGTGATGTTTTGATGAACACATTATGAAAATTATGTAATGCCCCTCCCTTTTCAACAGGTAATCCGCACACATGTCCCTCACCGAGTACCTCTCTCCTGCTTGTTCCTCCTTTTCCGGGTAAGGTATCCAAGCCCCGTCCCCGTATCAAACAGGCAGCCTCGCCCTTTCGCCTTCGGCTTTTGTCTCGCGTGAGGCGCTCTTTTCTTCCAGCGTTTATTATGTCTATTCTGCTTTCACAAAAAACTTTCCATTTCAATGCAAAAGGGGCTTGCATTTTCTTTTGAAGTGTGATAGAATAGCGTTCGCTGAATATTTCCGGGTGTAGCGCAGATTGGTAGCGCGCTTGAATGGGGTTCAAGAGGCCGCAGGTTCGACTCCTGTCACTCGGACCATGCAGAAAGCTCATAAACACACATAAATCGGTGTTTATGAGCTTTTTGTTTCTCTAACAACAGCAATGCAGTTTAAAAGGCTATAATTCCCGTTCTTGTGCTTTATATAATCCGCTGGCAGAGAAATGGGAAACCATATACAATATCCTGGGATTACAGTGAAGGCGTTGAGACAGATGATGCAAAAAATAAAGACATTGGGAAAGCACCCGCTTCTCGAATTGTTGCGCCGGAACAAAGGTAACCCCAGAACATTGATTTTTATTGAACCTTTGTGGGGGATCCCCTATAATCTCATCGCCCCTTTTTCTACACTTTATATGTACACCTTGGGAGTCACCGATGTACAAATTGGGTTGATTTTATCAATCGCCATGTTTGTTCAGGTGTTTTTTTCTTTTTTCGGAGGACTTCTTACAGACAAATTAGGGCGCAAATTCACGACGATGATGGGCGATTTTTTCGGCTGGGCTGTAGCTTGCTTGATATGGGCCGTTTCCAATAATTTTTGGATGTTTTTAATTGCAGTCATCTTTAACAGCTTTGAGCAAATCAATCAAACGGCATGGTTTTGTTTATTAATTGAGGATGCAGACGCTAAGGATCTGGTGGGAGTTTACACTTGGGTAAATATCGGCGGATTAATCGCTATATTCTTCGCCCCCCTTTCCGGATTATTTATTCATTCATTTTCGGTTGTTCCGGTACTGAGAATTTTATATTTGGTGTTTGCGGTCAACATGGTTATAAAAATATTCATCACTTATAAATACTGTAAAGAAACCCGGCAAGGGCAGATTCGTATTGCAGAGACGAAAGGTCAATCTTTTTCCCAAATGCTGTTTGAATACAAACACCTGGTTCCCAAAATACTGAAAAACAAGGAAATCATGAAAGTCATCGCTGTTTCTGTGATATTATATATCACCAATATGGTCAGCGTGAATTTTTTCAGTTTGTATGCAACACAAAGGTTAAAGCTATCAGACAGCTATCTGGCGCTGTTTCCCATCTTAAACGCAGCGGTTATGCTGATTTTTATGGTTGGCATACAGCACCGCTTGAATGCGTTAAAATTTAAAGCTCCGCTGTGGGCCGGGCTGGCGCTTCACGCAACAGCTTCTATTTTACTGATATTGGCTCCCACAGAAAATCTGTTTTTTATCATTGTCTATGTATTGGTCGGTGCCGTGGCAAGCGCTTTGATCGCCCCTCGAAAAGACGCATTGCTTCAGTTGCATATCGATCCGAAAGAAAGAGCCAGAATTAACGCCCTGATCATGGCTTTTACTATTGCTTTTTCTTCTCCCTTCGGCTATTTTGCCGGCTGGCTTTCAAGCATCGACCGCCGTTTGCCCTTTGTCTTTACATTCACCATATTTATTGCGGCAATCGTTATCGTTGGCCGCATTCAGGAACCAAAATACGATCATGACAACTACTCAGGGGAAAGCACTGAAACAACCGCCCAAACCAGGAACCCATCCTGACTTTTCCGGTGCTGTTTCTCAACGGTTTGTACTCCGGAGCAAAGCGTGCTTTGCTCCGGAGTATTTTTTCTTAATCGTAAAACAAGCCATCCTTCCGCCGCCGTATACCCCTCACAGCGGTTTTCCTAAAAAAGCCGGTGCGCACTTATTGCGGTACCTCTCCTCTTTCGAGAATGGTTCGTTTGGTGCGCCGGTGTAAGGACTTTATTTTCTGTTATTCTGCTTTTTTACAGGTATCCACACCTCATAGGTTGTCTTTTGTGGATCGGGATGAAAGTAAATTTCAATGTCCGGTCCTTCGGTAAATTCAAAACCAGAAGTCGGAAGCCACTCTGTTACAATGCGTTTTTCTAATTCTTGAATAGACTTTCCTGTTCCAGCGCCAGGGAAAATAGCCCACATACAACCCGGGATGATATATTCCTCTAGCGAGTTGTCAATGTCAGCAGAAGATGAAACCGCTATATAGTATCGCCACTCCTCATCGTCGCTGCAAGCACTTACACCTAAAACGCCCTGCGGCTCACGATTCATCAGCGAAATAATTTTTTCAATGGTGCCATCCAAAACTGCGCTCTGCCACATTTTGGGCACTTCCAAAAAGTTCTGTTCTATTTCTCTGCTTAACGGGAACGACTTTCCGACAATGCGAAACGCCTCTTTTGTTTCGATACGATAATTCATTTCTTCGACTCCTTCAACGGTGATTTTGAATGTAATCGGAGGAAAGGATTTGATCGCTACTCCTTCATTCTTTACCGATGACGGATTGATCCCATGAACCGATTGAAACGCCCTGTTAAATGCGGTAGGCGAAGCATACCCATATTTTGCCGCCACATCAATAATTTTCGCGTTGCCACCTTGCAGGTCAACAGCCGCCAACGACATCTTTCTTTTGCGGATATACGCGGATAAAGGCATACCGGCTATATAGGCGAACATTCTTTGAAAATGATAGGCCGAACAACAGGCAATCTGCCCGAGTTTATCGTATTCAATTTCGCCTGTTAGGTTCTCTTCCATATAATGAATTGCTTCGTTTAGCCGCTCAATCCAATCCATGCTTCATCTCCCCTTTTACCATTTCATTTTATCAGTCTGCAAAGGGACAAATCCTCTCTTTTTCTGCACGAAAAGGAGAGGATACAAGTCAATGGGATGGGAATCCTACAATTTTTTAAATATATCAATTGCATGGCTTGTAATGCCCAATAAATCTTCTCGCTCACAGGTAGCAAAGTGATATTTTAAATACAGATGGAATGTCGCATTGTCCATAGCGTCGATTGCTTCCCGCAGCAGCAAAGCACAGCCGTCAGCAGCAACATAATGCAACCTTTTTACAGAAAACGCCTGCATTAAATCGTCAATATCTTCTTTCCGCACAAGTTCAAATAAATCCTTTGGCTCGGATTTTGCAGCAAAGGTTTCAGCATCAAGAAGGCCCGCCTTTACATATTCTGCCACATTGATATTGCTTCGCTTAAACCCCTCGTCAAGTAAGCAGCCATCTGAAATCACATAGGCAGCAAAAATAATGCCGCCTCGTTTGGTAACGCGGATTGCTTCCTGGATTGCCTGCCGCTTGTCCTGTTGGTTATACAGATGATAAAGCGGGCCGAGCAGAAGTGTTATATCATATTCATTGTCTGAAAAAGCAGACAAGTTCAAAGCGTTGCCTTGTAAAACAGAAATGGTTTCATTTGCCAGCGTGTTTTTTCGGAAAATGTCGATGTTGTGTTCCACAAGCTCCACTGCATCCACCGCATATCCCCGACGTGCCAAAGCATGAGAGTACCGTCCTGTCCCTGCCCCGATTTCAAGAATGCGATCGCCGGGTTTCGCATATTTCTCCACGTAGCGCATGGTGGTAAGAAACTCAACTGAACCATGCCTTGAAGTAAGGCGGTTATCTTCGTCGTACGACTGATAAAAATCAATTAAATATTTATTTGCTTTCATTTTACACACCTGTCTTTTCAGTTTCCTGTTTTACATAGGCAGACAGGAAGGTTTGCAGCATTTTTTCCAAATCACGGCTATCGAGCGACAGTTTTCCGGTTGACGTTAAAACCGCGATACCATGCGAATAAAAAAATAAATCTAAAAATATCTCTTTTCCTCGCTCCGGTTGTACACCGATCATTCCTGAGAAATCTTTTGCTTTTTCTTCGTTGCCAAGTTCCTTATAAAAGTCGTTTGCTTGCGACATATCCAAATCCATATCGTTTATGAATAGCAGCTTAAACAGGTTCGTTTCCTCTTTTGCAAACTCGATATAGGAAAGGGGGAAAAGCAAGTAAGGTTTAATGTTCCTAGACTCTCTATATTTCTCAACATACCTGTTGTAGGATTCAAAAGCAAAAGCAAGAAACTCAGCTTTGAGTTCTTCCATGTTCTCATAGCAGGTAAAAATGGGACGCGTCGAACATTGCAGCTTTCCCGCAATACTCCTTGCGTTGACAGCTTCAAAGCCTGTTTTTCTTGTGATTTCTAAAACAGTGGTTAAAATCATATCTTTTGTGATTTTCGGTTTCGGCGGCATATCCTTTTTCCCCTTTTCAGCTCTAATGCACAACTTTTGTTATATAACAATTGTTGCATATCAAAAAAGCCATGTCAAGAAACATTATAAAATTTTTTCTAAAACGGCGAAACGGCATAGCCTAAAGCCACGCCGTTTCGCAAAAATATTCGAATATTGTCTTATGCGTACCGTTTTAAAGAACAGGATTTTTCTTTCCTTACCGGCCGTTTCCACCGGTGGGACAGACGGCGAACCTGCTGGTTTACACCCGCTACAGTTCAAAAAGCGGCGCCCACATCGGAGTGTTTCGCATGGAGGTAAATTCCTCCCCGGCCACCACAATGTGGTCAAGCAAGGTAACCCCCGCCGGTAAAAGCGCCTCCCGCAGGGCTTTGGTGGTCATCACATCTTCGTAAGACGGAACCGCGCTGCTGTTGGGGTGGTTATGCGCAACCAAAACCGCCGTGGCGTTGTGCCGCAAAGCCTTTTGCAGGATGAGCCGGGTGTTGATATCCGCTGCGTTGACGCTTCCATTGGTCAGGATACCGGCATGCAGCACCCGGAATCGGTTGTCCATGCACACCAGCAGCACCGCTTCGTGGTCCATTCCCACAAAATAAGGGACAACATACTCCCCCATCTGCTGCGGACTTTTCAGCGCCACACCGAGACTTTGTTTGCCGCAGGCATACTCCCGCATGAGCGCTTTGCAAAAACAGATGAGCACCGCCGCGTTATCCGTCATTCCCTTCACCCGGCAAAGCTCTTCATAGGGAGCATCCAAAATACCGGTAAGCGATCCGAAGGTGTCGATCAGAAGGTGGGCCAGCTCGTTGGTGTCGCGCCGGGGGATGCCGAAAAAGAGAAGGAGCTCCACCACCTGGTGGCGGTCAAAATGGGACAGCCCTTCGGCCAGAAAGCGCTGCTTCACACGCAACCGGTGTCCGTCGTGCGCCGATGACTTGCCCTTCATGCCGCCTCCCCTTTCCTGTCAAGTCGTTTTATTCCCGGCTGCTTTACTTCCGGCTGCCGGGTTTATAAGGCGGCTCGGCCCCCGCTTTGCACAGAGGACATTCGTCCGCCTCCCAGGATTCAACCTCCAGAGAAATAACCGCGTGGAACGGAACGCCAAAATCAATCTTCCCGCCGGTGCGGTCCACAATGGAGCCGACCCCCACGATCTCGCCCCCGGCCGCACGGACCAGATCCATGACTTCACGCACCGAACCGCCGGTGGTGATAACGTCCTCCACCAGCAGCACCTTCTGGCCGGGATTCACAACAAATCCACGGCGCAGCGTCATTTTGCCGTTTTCCCGCTCGGCAAAGTAATTTTCGCAGCCGAGTGAACGGCTCACTTCATAGGCCATCTGCACCGCTCCCATGGCGGGGCCGATCACCACGTCCACACCGGCATCCCGGTAATAATCGGCCAGTGCCGCGCACAGCTCCTCGCTGTACCGGGTGTTGCGGAAAATTTTGGCGCATTGCAGATAGCGGTTGGAGTGCCGCCCGGAGGTGAGCAGAAAATGCCCTTCCAGCAGCACCCCGGCTTCCTTGAAGATTTCGAGAACCCGTTCTTTCGAGATCATACGTCCTTCCCCTTTTCGATTCATTTGGGGGCATTATACCATACTTTTTTGCATTTGAAAAGGGGAGCGGATATGCTATAATAAAAGAAATTTTGACTCTTTGCCGCAAAAAAGAAAGGCGGACCCGCCATGATTACCCTCACCATACAAAAAAACGACGCCGGGCAGCGGATCGACAAATTTTTGCAAAAGACCTTCCGCCGGCTTCCGGTCTCTATGATGTACAAATACATCCGGCAAAAGGACATCAAGGTCAACGGAAAGCGCTGCACCGTATCCACCCGGCTTCAGGAGGGCGACCAGGTGTCCCTGTATGTCAAGGAGGAATTCCTCACGCGGGAAGCTCCCGTCTACGATTTCATGCACGCCTCCACCCGGCTGGATGTTCTGTATGAGGACGAGAACCTGCTGCTGCTCAACAAAAAAGCTGGGCTGCTGGTCCACCCCGACCGGCAGGAGTACACCGACACCCTGCTGCTGCGCATCCAGCGGTATCTTTATGAAAAAGGGGAATACGACCCCGCACAGGAAAATTCCTTTACCCCTGCATTGGTCAACCGCATCGACCGCAACACCAGCGGCATTGTAATAGCCGCCAAAACGGCGGTGGCCCTGCGCATCCTCAACCAAAAGCTGAAAGACCGGGAGATCCAGAAATATTACCTGTGCATCGTCCATGGCCGCATGCCGGCCGAACACGACACCCTCAAGGGGTTTTTACAAAAGGATGAGGCACGCAACCAAGTGTTTATATCCGATAAGCCCTCGCCGGGGGCGCGTACCATCTTGACCGAATACCGGGTATTGGAGGAAAAAAACGGGCTGTCTCTTTTGGAGGTGCATCTGCTGACCGGGCGCACCCACCAGATCCGCGCCCATCTGGCCTCGATCGGGCATCCGCTGCTGGGGGACGGGAAATACGGCAGCAACGCGCTCAACAAAGGGACCGGGTTCCACCGGCAGGCGCTTTGCTCTTATAAGCTGGCTTTCGCATTCACCACCCCGGCTGAGGAGTTGGAATACCTGAACGGGCGGGTCTTTACCCTGCCCCACGTATGGTTTGCGGAGGAATTTTCCGCCGGCCGCATCCACAGTGCAAAGGAGGGCTGACCGTGCTGCAGCTTGTTTTGGGCCGTTCCGGCTTTGGCAAGACCCACTGGATCCATGACCAGGTGGCCGCCTGGGCGCAGGGGGAAGGCGGGCCGCTGTATCTGCTGGTGCCCGAGCAGTTCTCCTTTGAAAGCGAGCGGGCACTCCTTCGCCGGCTTTCCCCCGCCGCCGCCAACCGGGTGCAGGTGATCACCTTTTCCCGCCTGGCCGAGACCCTATGCCCCCCAAAAGGGGGACAGCGGGTGGACGACACCGTGCGCACCCTGCTGATGAGCGAGGCGCTGTCCGCCTGCCGCGACCAGCTGGACCTTTACCGCGCCCACACGGCGGACCCGGACTATATCGGCTGCCTTTTGTCCCTTTTGACCGAGTGCAAACAAAACGCCATTTCCCCGGCCATGCTGGAGCAGACCGCCTCGCTTCTTCCTGATAATGCGTTAAAGCACAAAACACAGGAGCTGGGGCTGATCCTGGCCGCTTATGATGCGCTGATGGGCCAGGCCTGGACCGATCCGCTGGACGACCTGTCCTGCCTGGCCGAACATCTCAAAGAGCATCCTCTGCCCACAGGAACCTGCGTGGCGGTGGATTCCTTCAACGGGTTTACCGGGCAGGAGCTGGCGGTGCTGCGGCTGCTGATCCGGCAGGCAAAGCAGGTAACGGTGGCCCTGTGCACCGACACGCTGGAAGTGGAGGAGGACAGCGGCGATCCCCTTTCGCTGGTGTCCCGCACCGCCTGCCGCCTGGTGGACATGGCACGGGACGACCACGTGCCGGTGGCGGCGCCGGTGCACCTGCGGCAGCGGCGAAGGACGGATTCACCCGCGCTTTGCCGGGTGGAGGCCGGCCTGTTCGGGGCGGGGACGCCCTCCCTGGAAGGGGACAGCGGCGATGTGACCCTGCTGGCCTGTGATGATATTTATGGAGAATGCGAGGCAGTGGCCCGCCTGATACGGCGGCAGCTGCGCGAGGGAGGCGGACGCTGCCGGGACATCGCCATTGTGGTGCGGCGGATGGAGGATTACCGCGGCGTTCTGGACGCGGCGCTGGACAAGCAGGGGATCGCCTATTATCTGGACAGCCGCCGCGACGTGATGACCGATTCCCTGTTCTCCCTGGTGACGGGAGCCATGCAGGTGGCGGCCGGAGACTGGAACACCGAGCTGCTTTTGCGCATTGCCAAGACGGGGCTGACGGGATTTTCCTCCCATTCGGTGGCTTTGCTGGAAAACTACGCTTACACCTGGCGGCTGACCGGAAAAGGCTGGCGGCGGGAATGGACCGACCACCCGGACGGGCTGTCGGTGCAGGCCGACGAGGCTTCCTTTGGCCGCCTGGCCTATCTCAACCGGCTGCGGCACCGGCTGACCGCACCCCTGGAACGGCTGTATCACGCATTCCACCGCGCCCCCGCTTTGAACGGCGAAGAATTTGCCCGCGCGGTGTGGCGCTACCTTACCGATGTGCGGGCCGGGCGGATGCTGCAAATGCAGGTGGCGCAGATGCAGCGCACCGGGGAGCCCGGCGAGGGGGAACGGATGGCCCGGCTGTGGCCCCTGCTGGTGGACCTGCTGGATACCTTTGCCCGGACCTTCCGGGAACGCCCCCTCCCCTGCGGACGGCTGACCGAGCTGTTTGGGCTGGTGCTGTCCATGACCGACCTGGGCGAGATCCCCCAGGCGCTGGACGGGGTGCAGATCGGCAGCGCCGACCGGATGCGGTTTGCCTCGCCGGATACGGTGTTTGTGCTGGGGGCAAACGAAGGGGTTTTCCCCGCTTATCCGGGGGAAGGGAACCTGTGGAGCACGGCCGACCGCCAGCGGTTGATCGCCGCCGGGCTGCCCCTGAGCGACACCGGGGACGACGCGGTTTTGCAGGAGCGCCTTTTCGCCTACCAGGCGCTGTCGGCGCCCTGTGGACGGCTTTGCATCAGCTGGGTGCGGGGAAACACCGCCGGGGAAACGCTGCTTCCCTCCCTGATTGTGGACAACATCGGCCGGCTGCTGCCCGGCTGCCGCCGGATGGACACGGCAAAGGGAAAGGACGAGGTGGAATCCGAGCAGGACGCTTTTGAGCAGGTGGCACGGGGATGGAACCGTCCCGATGCGCAGATTTCCTCTTTAAAAGAGGCGCTCGCCTCCCGCCCCGGCATGACGGGGCGGCTGGCCATGCTGGCGCGGGCGGCCCGGCAGGAGCCCATCCGGTTTGAAGATTCCAAAGCGGCGGCCCGCTTTTTTGGGAAAGATATGCGGCTTTCCCCCTCCCGGGTGGAGCAGTACCACCTGTGCCGGTTTGCCTATTTCTGCCGCTACGGGCTGCGGGCAAGGCCCCGCAAGCCGGCCGACCTGGACGCGGCCGAATTCGGGACGCTGGCCCATTATGTGATGGAACGGCTCCTGCCCGGCTACACGCAGCGTGGATTTGAGAACGTGCAGCGGCAAGAGGTGGCGGCGGACACCCAACGGGTGGTGGGCGAATATGTGGACGAATACATGGGCGGGCTACAGGGCAAGCCCCACCGGTTCGCTTATCTGCTGGAACGGCTCAAGGCTACCTGCCGCAGGCTGCTGTGGCAGGTGGTGCTGGAGCTGCGCCAAAGCAAGTTTGTCCCCACCGATTTTGAGCTGGAGATCGGCTCGCTTTCCCCGGAGGGCAACGACCGGGTGGAGCCTATTGTCCTGACCCTGCCCGACGGGGCGCGTATCCGGGTGCAGGGAAAGGTGGACCGGGTGGACGTTTACCGGCAGGACGGGACCGCGTATGTGCGGATTGTGGATTACAAAACCGGAGCCAAGCAGTTCCGGCTTTCCGACGTGGTGGAGGGCATCAACCTGCAGATGCTCATTTACATGATGTCGATTTGGCAAAACGGCGAAAAGCGGTACGGGCCGGTGAAGCCCGCCGGACTGCTTTACCTGCCCGCCCGGCTGCCGGTGCTGCGGGTGGACCGCCACGCTTCGGGAGAAGAGCTGGAACGGGAAGGGATACGGGCCCTGCGGATGAACGGCCTTTTGCTGGACCATCCGGATATTGTGCGGGCGATGGAGGCCGACGCAGCCGGCTTGTTTATCCCGGCCGGACTGACCCAAAAGGAAGAATGGAGACGGGGAAGCAGCGTGGCCTCGCTGGAGCAGTTCGGACAGCTTAAACGGCGGGTGGAAAAGCTGCTATGCGACATGGCCCGGACCCTGCGGGAAGGGGACATTGCCGCCCTGCCCGCCTGCGGCGCGGCGGATGCGTGCGCTTACTGCGACTACAAGGCGGTCTGCGGATTTGAGACGGGGCAGCCGGTGCGGTACATCGCCCAGCAGGACGCCGCCGAAGTTTGGAAAGAGCTGGCACAGCAGGAGGAAGCCCATGAGTGATACCCGAAAATGGACAGAGGACCAACGCCACTGCATTGAAGCGCGCGGCGGCACCGTGCTGGTCAGCGCGGCGGCGGGGTCGGGCAAGACATCGGTTTTGGTGGAACGGGTGATAAGCCGCATCACCGACCCGGAGAATCCGGTGGACGCCGACCGTCTGCTGGTGGTGACCTTTACCAAAGCGGCGGCGGCCGAAATGAAGCAGCGCCTTGGCGCGGCTCTTTCCGCACGGATCGCCGAAAACCCGCAGGACCGCCGTTTGCAGCGGCAGCAGATGCTGCTGCCCCGGGCGCATATCAGCACGGTGCACAGCTTTTGCGCCAATCTGCTGCGGGAAAATTTTCATCTGCTGGACCTTTCTCCCCAGTTCAAGGTGGCGGAGCAGGGGGACATTGCCCTTCTGCAGCAGGAGGCGCTGTCCGATGTGCTGGAGGAAGCCTACGGGCAGGGGGACCCGGCTTTTCTGGAACTGGCCGGGCTGCTTTCCGGCGGGCGGGACGACCGGGGCCTGTCGGGGGCGGTGCTGCGGCTGTACGATTTTATCCAGTCCCATCCCTTCCCCGACGAATGGCTGCGCTCCCAGGAGGGACGCTACGACCCGGACCAGCCGGTGGCCGGCACCCTTTGGGGACAGACTGTGCGGCACTATGCGATGGGTTGTCTGGAGCACTCCCTTGCCCTGCTGCGCAAGGCCAGGGAGATGGCGCTTTCGGAGGAAAAGATGGCCCAAGCCTACGGCGATGCCCTGCTGGCCGACTGCCGCACCCTGCAGGATACAGCCGAGCGCTTTGAACACGCCGGATGGGATGAGGGGATCGCCCTGCTTGGCGGGATTTCTTTCGCCCGCCTGGGCATCCTGCGGCAATATCCGGACGAAGCCTTTAAAAAGCGGGTGACCGGCCTGCGGGACGAGGTGAAAAAACAGATACAGGCCCTGCCCTCCCTTTTTTGCGGGAGCGAGGAGGAATGCCGGCAGGACATTGCGGCACAGCGCCGCCCGGTGGAGGCGCTGTGCGGGTTGGTGCGGCGGTTTGACTGTGTGTTTTCCGAAAAAAAGGCCGGGCGCGGATGGGTGGATTTCAACGATTTGGAGCACCTCTCCCTGCGGCTGCTGCTCCACCGGGAGGAGGACGGCACGACCCGGCGCACCCCGCTTGCAAGTGAGCTTTCCGCTTTTTACGAAGAGGTGCTGGTGGACGAGTACCAGGACACAAACGCCGCGCAGGACGCGCTGTTTCGCGCCCTCTCCCGCGAGGAAAAAAACCTGTTCATGGTGGGGGACGTGAAACAAAGCATATACGGTTTTCGGCAGGCTATGCCGGACATTTTCCTTTCCCGGCAGCAGACATACGCCGGTTATGACGGCGTGCACTTCCCCGCGACCATCACCCTGGGCAACAATTTCCGCAGCCGCGACACGGTGACCGACAGCGTGAATTTTGTCTTTTCCCAGCTGATGAGCGAATCCCTGGGCGGGCTGACCTATGACGGGCGCCACGCCCTGATCCCCTCCGCCACCTACCCGCAGCAGGAGGGGATGCAGACGGAATTCTGGGTGATCGACGACACCTCGCGGGACGACCTGGACACCAAGGATGCGGCTGAGGCACGGCTGATCGCCTCCCGCATCCGGGAATGGGTGGGGAGGATGTCCATCACCGAAAAGGGAAAGCAGAGGACGGCGCGGTACGGGGATTTCTGCATCCTGCTGCGCAGCAAATCCTCCCACGCGGCGGTTTACGCGCAGGAGCTTGACCGCTGCGGCATCCCGGCCTGGACCGCTTCCTCCGGCGGATTTTTTGCGGCGCCGGAGGTGGCCGCCGCCCTTTCCCTGCTGCGGCTGGTGGACAACCCCATGCAGGATGTGCCCCTGCTGGCTGTGATGCTCTCCCCGGCCGGTGGATTTTCGCCGGACGATCTCGCCGCGATCCGCACCCGGCAAAGGACCGTCCCGCTGTACGTTGCGGTGCGGGAATATGCCCGGCGGGGGGATGATGCGGGGCTGGCCGGGCGCTGCGGGGATTTTTTGCAGCAGATGGAGCATTACCGGAGGCTGGCCGCCTGTCTGCCCGCCGACGAGCTGGTCTACCGGCTGCTGGAGGAAACCGGGCTGGCCGCCAGCTTTGGCGCCCGCCCCCACAGCTGTCTCTTATACACATCTCCGAGCCCACGAGACTCCTGAGCATCTC
>ENA-UALL01000388-UALL01000388.1-human-gut-metagenome-genome-assembly--contig:-NODE-388-length-23167-cov-7.149792_pt1 | contig 23167 bp, 22 predicted proteins | sample MGYA00243699_ERZ654466 | MGnify/ENA primary metagenome ERZ654466 (study PRJEB26926, sample SAMN06164635) | human gut metagenome | biome: ENVO:00009003; feature: ENVO:2100002; material: ENVO:00002003...
CTCCTGCAGCTTTTCGTCCTCCAGCTCTTCCAGCACCTTGATGACATTGTCGATGCCGTCGGCAGCCAGGTAATTTTCGTTGAGAAGACCGGCCGCCTCGCCACCGATATAGGACCAACTCACCCCGATGATGCCGGAATGGGCAAGGGGCTGGGTGTTACCGAGCTTATTCATTTTACCCACCAGGGAGGGGTAGATGTCGCTGATGGCCAGCACACCATCCACCTCTGACCGGTCGATGCCGATGGGCCGGCGCACATCGGTGACCTTGGCGGCGCAGGGGGAGATGAAAAAGACGCCGATCTTCTCCCGTGAAAGGCCGGTCTTTTCCATGGCCTGTTTGCGGGCCAGCATGGCGGCCACCTCCATGGGGGATTTGAGAGGAAGAACATGGTCGCACAGGTCGGGAAAGCGCACCCGGATGAGCCGTACCACCGCCGGGCAGGCCGAGCTGATGACCGGCTTTTTCAGTTTTCCATCGTTCATCAGCATGCGGGTGGCGTCGGACACGATCTCCGCCCCGCGGGCTACCTCAAACACATCGTCAAAGCCCAGCTCCCGCAGTCCGCTCAGCACCACGTCGATATCGTCCAGATGGTTAAACTGGCCATACAGGGTGGGAGCGGGCAGGGCCACGGTGTATTCATATTGGCCCAGCATATCCAATGAGTCGTGGCGGGCTTTTTTGGCGTGGTGCGGACATACCCGGATGCATTCGCCGCAGTCGATACAGCGCTCGGTGATGATCTGGGCTTTGCCTCCCCGCACCCGGATGGCCTGGGTGGGGCACCGCTTGATGCAATTGGTACAGCCTACGCACTTATCCTTATCCAATGTAACGGAGTGAAAAAATTGTTCCATATGCGGACACTCCTGTCGCAAATCACAGCAGATCCCGCAAACCGGCTCACACCCGCACCGTCATGGTCATGCGGGTGCCCCTGCCGATTTCGGTGTCAATATCCAGCTGATCAGTGTATTTTTTGATATTGGGAAGGCCCATCCCCGCGCCGAAGCCCAAGGAACGCACCTGGTCAGGAGCGGTGGACCAGCCCTCCTGCATAGCCTTTTCCACGTCCGGAATACCGGGGCCATGGTCGGTGAGCACAATCACGATGCGGTCGGGGCGGATGTCCACATCCGCTTCGCCGCCCCCTGCGTGGATGACCATGTTAATCTCGCCCTCATACATAGCAATGGCCACCCGGCGGACCACACCCGAATCGAACCCCAGTTGCTTGAGCTTGACCTTGACCGCGCTGGAGGCTGCCCCGGCCTGGGTGAAATCATCGCCGGGGACGTCGTAATGCAGTTGAATATCCATGTGCGACGCCTCCCCTCAGCAGGGATCGCCGCCGTTGAGGCCCTGAGAGTAAAGCAGGCCGCAGGCGGTGAACATGCGCAGAGGGGTTTTCATCAGCACCATGCGGCGCTCCTGCGCCAGCTCGACCATTTCGGGCGAAGGGTCTTTTCCCCGCACAAACACGATGCAGACCATGTCCATCATTTCCGCGGTGCGGATGACTTGCGGATTGACCAGCCCGGTCAGCAGCACCGACTGGTCCTTGACAAAGGCCAGCACATCGCTCATCATGTCGCTGCCGCAAGCGTTGTGCACCTCGGTTTGCAGCTGGTCTTCCCCACAGATCAGTTCGGCTTGCAAAATCTGCCGGACATCTTCCACCGTCATCATAGTTGCAACCTCTCTTATGCAAAGATTTTTGATAGTTTGACTATATTATATCGGCATTCAGTTTTATATGCAAGCAATTTTCCGAAAAAACCATTTTGTTCGGAAGATTTTTTTGATTTTCTTTGGATTTGTTGGCATTTGTGGATTGACTATTTTTGACAGGGAGAGTACAATATTACCAATTACACCAGTATTTTATTTGATGGAGGTTTTGATTATGGCAAGAGTGGTTAATTTTTCGGCCGGCCCTTCGGTGCTGCCGGAAAAGGTGCTGAAAACAGCGGCGGAGGAAATGCTGGATTACAAAGGCTCCGGCCAGTCGGTTATGGAGATGTCCCACCGTTCCAAGGTATATGACGGCATCATCAAGGAATGCGAAGCGCTGCTGCGTGAGGTGATGGGCATTCCCGACAACTACAAGGTCTTGTTTTTGCAGGGCGGCGCTTCGTCCCAGTTTGCCATGGTCCCCCTCAACCTGATGACCGGCAGCGGCAAAGCGGATTTTGTCATCACCGGCCAATGGGCCAACAAGGCGTATAAAGAGGCGGCCCGTTATGGTGACGCGCATGTGGTGGCCAGCTCGCAGGATAAAACCTATTCCTACATCCCCAAGCTGGACCCCGCCACCTTCACCAAGGATGCGGACTATTTCCATATCTGCATGAACAACACCATCTATGGTACCCGCTACACCACCCTGCCGGATACCGGCGATGTGCCGCTGGTGGCGGATGTGTCTTCCTGCATCCTGTCCGAGCCCATCGATGTTTCCAAGTTTGGCCTGCTGTATGCCGGCGCTCAGAAGAACATGGCTCCCGCCGGCCTGACAGTGGTGATCATCCGGGAGGATCTGATCGGCCACGCCAAGGAACTGACCCCTACCATGTTCAATTACAAGACCCATGCCGATAACGATTCCATGTTCAACACCCCGCCCTGCTATGCCATCTACATCTGTAAGCTGGTGCTGGAATGGCTGAAAAACGACATTGGCGGTCTGGAAAACATGAAAGCTATCAATGAGAAAAAGGCTGCTCTGCTGTACGATTATCTCGATTCCTCCAAGCTGTTCAAAGGCACAGTGGTCAAAGAGGACCGCTCCCTGATGAACGTGCCCTTCGTTACCGGCGACGCCGATTTGGATGCCAAGTTTGTCAAGGAGGCCACCGAGGCCGGCCTGGTCAACCTGAAGGGCCACCGCACGGTGGGCGGAATGCGTGCTTCTATCTACAATGCCATGCCGGTGGAGGGCGTGGAAAAGCTGGTTGCGTTTATGACCCAATTTGAAAAAGCCAACGGCTGACCGCCCGCGGTGAAGAAAGGTTGATAAGTAATGATGAACATACTCACCCTGAATAAGATCGCCGTGTGCGGCACCCAGCGCTTTGACAAAAACCTGTATACCGTCGGGTCGGATGTGGAAAACCCGGACGGCATTATGGTGCGTTCGGCCGCCATGCACGACATGGAGTTTGCCGACAACCTGTGCGCCATCGCCCGCGCGGGCGCCGGTGTGAACAATATCCCGGTGGACGCTTGCAGCGAAAAGGGCATTGTGGTGTTCAATACCCCCGGCGCCAACGCCAACGCGGTTAAGGAGCTGGTCCTTGCCGGTATGCTGATCTCCTCCCGTAAGGTGATCCCCGCCATCGAATGGGCCAAGACCCTCAAAGGGGAAGGCGACGCGGTGGGCAAGCTGGTGGAAAAGGGCAAGAGCGCCTTTGCCGGTCCGGAGATCCAGGGCAAAAAGCTGGGCGTTATCGGCTTGGGCGCCATCGGTGCGCTGGTGGCCAATGCGGCTGAAAAGCTGGGAATGGAGGTTTACGGTTACGATCCGTTCCTGTCGGTGGATTCGGCCTGGCAGCTGTCCCGTTCGGTACACCATGTCACCAATCTCACCGATATTTACGAGGTGTGCGATTACATCACCCTGCATGTCCCGCTGACGCCGGACACCAAGGAAATGATAAACGAAAAAGCTTTCGCCGTGATGAAGGACGGGGTGCGCATCCTCAACTTTGCGCGGGGCGACCTGGCCAACACGGCCGATGTGCGCAAAGCTCTGGAATCCGGCAAGCTGGCCGCGTATGTGGTGGATTTCCCCAGCGACGATATGCTGGATGTGGAAAACGTGATCGCCATTCCGCACCTGGGCGCTTCTACCCCCGAAAGCGAGGACAACTGCGCTATGATGGCCGCCGACGAGCTGCGGGATTATCTGGAAAACGGCAACATTGTCCATTCCGTCAATTTCCCCGAGGTGTCGGCGCCCCGCACCACCCGTGCCCGCGTCTGCGTGCTGCACCGCAACATCCCGGATGTGCTTTCCAAAGTGAGCGGCGCCTTTGCCGGCAACAACATTGAAAGCCAGACCAACCGCTCCAAAAAGGATTATGCTTACACCATCCTGGACGTGGTCAACCTGCCCACCGAAGACAGCATCCGCAAGATCCGCGAGATCGAAGGGGTTATCCGCGTCCGCGTGCTGTAAGCGGCAGCTTGCCTGACGGCGCTTTCGCGAAGTCCTCTGTGGATGCAGGGATAGACATTGAACCAGTCTGCCCCGAAAGGACGGATACATAACAGAAAAAAGTTCCTGCCAACTTGTTTTGGCAGGAACTTTTTTCTTATCACATCAAAAACGAATATAATACACAGTTGTTTTCAGCGGGATATATGGTCTCTCTAAAACAATCTTATCAGCAAAACCGGCCTGAACAAAATGTTTAGGCCGGTTTTAAAGACAGAGATTGGAGATTTCAGGGTGTGCCAAGATAGGAGAAGGAGTAAGGAGGTTCATCCTTTCCCCGGCAGTGCCTTCCATTTGCCGGCAGCTATTCGGTTTCCTGTTCCAGCCGCAGGCTGGCAATCAGGCGGTCGTACATTTCGGGAAGGTCCACCTGTGCCGTCCAGCCCAGTGCCTTCATTTTGGCAGCGCTCAGGTGCATAGTCACCGGCGGGGCGTAGCCATAGGTCAGGCTGTCGGGGGGGATATCGAACACCACCTGGATTTTGCCTTCGCTGCGGGCCGCGACCATGTGGGCCATATCGCGGATGGTGGCCACGGCATTTTCGTTATTGATATTATAGGCCTGTCCGTTTTCCCCTTTTACCAACAGCACAAGCAGTCCCAGGACCGCATCGCGGGTGTAGCAATAATTGCCGGTGGAGGAACCGTCTGTGTGCAGCACGATGTCCTGCCCAGTCAGCAGACTTTTGGCAAACTGGGCGAACACCCGGTTTTCCTTCCAGCCCACACCGGCACCGAAGGTTTGAGCTAGGCGGGCCATCTTGACGGGCACGCCGTATTCGTGGGCGTAGCAGGCACACAGGCATTCCGCCATCCGCTTTCCCTCCGGGTAGCAGCTGCGCACATTGAGAAAATCAATATACCCGTAATCGGTTTCGGTCACCTGCTCAAGGGAGGGATCGGGGCTCCCGTAGGCCTCCATGGAAGAGATGTACACACAGCTTTCCACCTGTTTCTCCCGCGCCAATTCCAGGATATTGCGGGTCCCCTCCAAAGCGGTGCGGATGGTCTCCACCGGGCGGGTCACCATTTCTTTGGAGGCGGTCACGCTCGCGCCGTGAATAATGTAATCCACCCGGCCATCGATGGTGAGCGGCTGGGTTACATCGCCGGTGATAAGGCGGATGCCGGGACGTTCCAACAGATCGCCGAACACCTGCCGCGCCTTTTCGGGGCTGCGCACCAGCGCGAGGATGGTTATATTGGCCCCCCGCAGCCGGTTGCAGGCGGCCAGCGCCCGCACCGTCTGGGAGCCGACCAGGCCGGTGGCGCCGGTGACCAGCAGGGTTTTCCCCCGCAGCGCATCCAGGGGCAGCAGGGGAGAGGAAGCGACTACCTCCAGGTCCTCCTGCAAAATGGAGTCGGCCGGGCTTTCAAGTGGTGAAACCATGGGATTCCCTCCTTTTAATAGCCAAAAACAGCGGATGTGCGTTTGGCTTCCAGAATCGCCTTAAAGGTGAAGTAGTCGTCGGGGGTGGTGATCTTGATGTTTTCCGACTTGCCGATGACCACGTGCAGGGTGTGGCCATACCGGCGCATCAGGGTAGCGGAATCGATGGCGTTGGTGTAGCCCTCCCGGATGGCCTGCTCGTGGGCGGCCAGAATGTCCCGCAGGTAAAAGCTTTGGGGAGCGCGGGCGATGCGGGCGCGGGAGCGGTCCACCACCGTGTCGATGGTATCGCCTTCACCCACCAGCACCACCGTCTCCTTGCATTCCACCGCGGTGATGGCGTTGCCGTATTCGCGCACCCCGGCGATGTTGCGCTCGATGATGTCATCATCGATGAGAGGCCTCACCCCGTCGTGGATGAGGACGATGTCACCGGTAGCGTTCGACAGGGCGGCGGCCGCTTTCAGGGCATGATAGATGGACTCCTGCCCGGTTTGGCCTCCCGGAACGATAGAGGCGAGAGCCAGCTTGGTGATGGAGAATTTTTCCATCAACTGCCGGCAATAATCGATATGGGATTCCACACAGGCCAGGACGATGGCGTCCACCTGCGGATTGTTCTGAAATTTTTCCAGCGTGTAGATCAGGATGGGCTTATCGTTGACGGTGAGGAACTGCTTGGGAATGCCGCCGGACTGCATGCGTGCCCCGACACCCCCCGCAAAAATAACCGCGGTTACCATAGTGGCCAGCCACCTCTTCCTTTTGGATTGCGAAAGCTTTTTGAAAACGGCTTTCAATTTTAATATTTGTTTATCATATCATGGAAAAGTGAAGAAAACAAGCGTTCGACAAGAATTTTGGTTGAATTGGATGGGGGAAAATGGTAAAATACCATCATACATCAAACAGAGGTACCGGTATGGATTGGTTAAACGAACTGGACGATTTTGAATACGATGCTGCTGTGCTGCCGGGCAGGGCCAGGCAGGCGGCGTTTTCCTGCCTGGCGGGGAAGTCGGTGCTGGTCACCGGAGGCTCGCCGGGACTGGTGCTTGCGGTGGGGCGCTGCCTGCGGGCATTGCCTCTGCCGGAGGCCCAGCTGCCGGCTGTGACGCTGGCCGGTGTGGAAGATGTACCGGAGCAGGAACCCATGACTGTTCTTTTGCCGGGACAAGTGTTGGAGCAAGTGGACTATTGGATCGATACCGGACTGATGGAGACGGAGGGAGAGCTGGACGCCCCGCCCGCCGCAGCCACCTCGGCCGGCCGTTTATTGCTGGCCAGTCCGGACGCGGTATACGGCGCATGTGTCCCGGATATATGCTATGCGGAAGGGGAATGGGCGGCAGAAGAAGGACAACTCTGCCGGGCGGCCCGGCAGTATGAGGACCAGGCACGGCAGAGGGCTAATTCAATGGGCGCCGAGTTTGTCTGCCTGCGCAGCGGGATGTTGTTGGGCAAGGGTTACCCTGTTTTCCCGCAGAACACTCCTCTTGGCGGAGTATGGGAAGCGGTGAAGGAAAAGACTTTTCCCGGCAGGAGAGCGGGGAAACAATCCTATCTGTATATCGGGGATTGGCTTGGCGCCCTTTTGGTGGTGCTGACCAAAGGGGAAAGGGAAGTCTGCTACAACGCCGCCCATCCCGATATGGATGGCTCTGACAGTGAGGTGGCTGCTTACCTATCGGCGCTTTGTCCGCAGGCAGCCATACACATGGAGGAGGCTCTACCGGCCGGGCGGCCCAGATGGCTGCGCGGGCAACGGCTGGCTCTGTTGGGGTGGTCCCCCCGCTTATGCCTGAAAGAGGCGTTGGGGGTGGCTTTGGCTGGATCGGGAGCTATCCCGCAGGAAGCGCTGGTACTGGACCGGCAGTACGGCGGCCGGCTGCCTGCATTGCAGCGTATCCTGTTGGAAATGCTCGGCGAGATCGACCGCCTTTGCCAAAAAAACGGCATTGCTTATTCGCTGGCAGGAGGAACGTTGCTGGGAGCGGTGCGGCAGGGCGCCATCATTCCCTGGGACGACGATGTGGATATTATGATGGACAGGGGAAATTACGACCGCTTTGTACAGGTAGCCAGCAAGGAACTGCCAGCCCACTTATTTTTGCAATGCGAGCAGACCGACCCGTTGTGGCACTATGCCTATGCCAAGGTGCGGCTGCAGAATACCTGCCTGGCCACCGCTTTTTCCTCCCAATTCTCCGCCATGCACAGTGGCATTTTTATTGACGTATTTGTACAGGATGCAACGGCTGATTCCAACTTCCTGCAAAAATGGCATATCCGGGAAATCTGCTTTTGGCATGCGGTGGTGCGCCATCTGTGGTGGCGTAAGGCGGATCGTCCCGCCGCTTGTGACAGCTCGCGGTTGGTGCGGCTTGTTAGCCGGTTGGTGCCTCTTTCCTTTGCTCAGAGGCGGCAGGACAGGGCGGTGCGCCGTTACCAGCGGAAAAATACCCGTTTTCTGATTGACAGCACCGGTATGCATCCCCGGCTGGGAGCCTACCTGCGGGAATGGTTGGCAAACATGACACCCGGCCGGCTGGGGGAAAAGGAATTTCCCATCTTGTGCGCGTATGACGAGTATCTGCGGTATCTGTACGGGGAATACACCCGTCCCGCACCTATCAGCGAGCGGCATCCCAGCCACCGTTGCATGACGATTGATTTGGGACCGTATGCAGGGGAATGAGCCTGCGCTCTAAAGGGAAGGTGCAGGCCGCCGGGCTGCGGTGAGGCTGTCGGATATGGAGGAGTGAGACTGCCTTCGACTTATGGAGTTAGCTTGCCCTGAGCATCCGCTATCAATACCGTTCCATTTCATGAAGTCCGGCCGAAATTTTATATTTTGGCCGGATTTTTCTTTTAACAACAGAAAGACCGGTTGGGGCTTACGGCCTCAACCGGTCTTTTGTGTACGTGTTGTTGCAGCAAAGGGACAAAGACTCAGTTGCTGAGCATTTGCTTTTCATAGGCAGACAGGATGGCTTCGGGTTCGCCTTTGTCCACCAGCACCCCTTCGTGTATCCAGATGACCTCATCGCACAGCTTGCGCAGGGTGCTCATGTCATGGGAGACGATCAGCACCGTGCGGTCTTCGTTGGAAATAAGCTCCTGCATTTTGGCATAGCTTTTTTTCTTGAAGGCGGCGTCTCCCACACTGAGTACCTCATCGATAAGGATGATGTCGGTTTCCAGAATGGCGGTGATGGAAAAGGCCAGCTTGGAGAACATACCGCTGGAATAGGATTTCACCGGCATGTCGATAAACTTGCCCAATCCCGAAAACGCGATGATTTCTTCTAACTTTTCCTGAATCTGACGTTCGGTGAACCCCATCAGCAGGCCGGACAAAAAGATGTTTTCCCGCCCGGACAGCTGGTTTTGGAACCCCACGCCGATACTCAGCAGCGATACCGAATGGCCGAACAGCTCGATGGTACCGCTGTTGGCGGAAAAGATCCCCGCGATGGCCCGCAGCAGGGTGGACTTGCCGCTGCCGTTTTTTCCCACAATGCCGACGATCTTCCCCTTTTCCACATCAAAGGACAAATGCTTGACGGCCTCACAGATCTCCACCTGATTTTTTTTCAGGGAGAACAGGGACCGGCGCAGAGACATGGGCTTGAGGGTGCGGTAAGAAATGCACAGGTCCCGCACTTCAATGGCGTTTTCTCTCATAACTGATCGGCTCCTATATGATTTTGGCGTAGCTGTTTTCGTATTTGTAGACCAGATGAACTCCCAGCGCAACCAGGCCCACGCTTACCACGGCCCACAGCCCCATGGTGATGTAGTCGTTGACAGACGGACACTGCTGCTCGAGCAGCACGGTGCGGCATAAGGTGCTGAAAAAGGCGATGGGATTGCAGCGCAGCGCATATCCCGCAAAGGGAGCAAAGGTGGCGTTGCTAATCAGGCTATCGTACAGGTCGTAGAAGATACCCGACATGTAAAACACCAACTGCAGCACCACACGGATGATGTTTTCCAGATCCTCCACAAATACGCCGAAGTGCATCAGGATGGTGGAAATACCGAAGGTGAAGACCGACAATATCAGGAAGGCGGGCAATACGTTCCAGGCGTGGATGGACAGGGGCACCCGCATAATCAGCATCATCACCGCCACGATGCCCAGGGAGATGATGGCCTTGAACAGGTTGACGAACAGCCGTACCAACACCAGAATGTACTTGGGCAGATAGATCTTGGAGACCACGCTCTTATTCATCTTGACGATCCGCACGCTGTTGGTCACGGTTTTGTTGAACAGATTCCAGACCGTCAGACCGATAAAGACGAAGATGGAGAAGTTGTCGATCTTACGGGGCAGGATGACGCCGAACACCAGGGTGTACACCAGCATAAAGCACACCGGCTCCAAAATCCACCACAGCCAGTTCAGGTGGGAACCGGCCACTTCGGCTTTCAGCTGTGAGCGCGCCGAATACCGCGCATAGCGGAAATATTTTTTAATGTCCTTAAAAAAACGATTCACAGGCAACAACTCTCCCACTGACGTTTTCCTTGTTCTAAAGGCTCAAAATCATGTGCGCGAGCCATTATAGCACGTTTGCCAAAGTTTGTCTACTCCGCCGGTTGGCCGGGGAGGACGCCCTGGCGCCGGAAGACCTCCTCCCATACCCGGTGGGAGGAATGCCCGTCCTCATAAGGGTTATACTTTTGACAAAAAGCGAGATAGCGGGCGTCCGGCACAAAACTTGTGAGCAGCCGCCTGACCGGCTCGGCCAGCTCCTCCGGCTGCCGGACAATGGGACCGGGCAGTTCGGAGAGGTCCAGGTAAAAGTCCCGCAGACGGTGCTGGTATTCCTCCTGGTCGTACATGTAAAACACCACCGGCCGGTGCAGGATGGTATAGTCAAAAAACACGCTGGAATAATCGGTGATAAGCAGATCGCTGACAAGGTACAGGTCGTTGATGTCCTCTACAGTGGAGACATCCCGTACCCGGCCGCCGTAGCGGGAAAAATCGAACCGGCTGGCAACAAAATAGTGGGCGCGGAACAAAAGAATCACCCTGTCTCCAAGCGCGTCGGCCAACCGGCCAAAATCCAGCGCCGGGGTGTAAACATATTCCCCGTCCTGCTGCTGATTGTCCCGGAAGGTGGGGGCATAAAGCACCACCTTGGCATCTGGCGGAATGTCGAGCTCACGGCGCAGGCGTTCCACTTCCTCCTGGGTAAAAGAGGACAGGCGGTCGTTGCGGGGATATCCCCGCTCAATTAGGATATCCTGTTTATGAAGGGATTCCAGGGAAAAGGCGGATGTGAATTTCTGGCTGCAAAAAGCAGAGGGGGAAAGCAGCCAGCTGAACTGCCGGGCCTGCCGGATGTACCGGCGGTGGATGCGCCGCACCGTGTCGAACTGATTGGCGTCCAGTGTCAGGTCACAACCCAGCCGCTTGAGCGGAGTGCCGTGCCAGGTCTGAATCAGGCATTGCCCACGCCGCCGTTTAAAGAAAGGTGGCATCATGGAATTGGTCACGATGTATCCTGCCTGCGTTAAAGCCCGACGGTAGGCGGGGGAATCGTAGGCCACGACGCGGGTGCGGGGCATGGCGGCAAGCTGTCCCATGGCCGCCGGGTCGCGCAGCACCCACACACAGTGAAAGGCAGCGTACCGCTCGTCCCCCAACAGTTCAAGATAAAGGGCTTTGGGGTTATCGTTGTAATGCTGGCTCTGGAAGGAATCAAAAAGGACCAAATGGGGGTCCAGTGGGTGGAGAATACACTGTCCTCGCAGCCGCAGCCGCTGCCCAAGGAGGCGCAGAGCATATAGTGCCAAAAACAATGGCTTACAGCGCCGCGCCAGCCGCTTGATGCGGTCCCGCCATCCGTTCATTGGTTCCCCTCCTGTCCGGCCATTTCAAAGGCGGACAGGGTATCCGTCCGCCCGGCAACGGGGTATAGTATAACCGAATTTCCATATTTTTGCAACTATTGTTCTATAAGCGGCAACGGTTTTGTCCGAAAGCACCGCGAAAGCCAGGAGAAAATGAATGAAAAAGTCTTTTAAGGGGCGGCGGCCCGCCCGGAAGAAGGACGCACCTGGTTTGACAAGGCAGGGATTATTTGCTATAGTACCAACATTAGTATGGCGTTTTACGCGTATTTTACATGGCGGGCAGCTTTCCCGTTTAAAAGGATGGGCGATAAAGGGTGGGAAAAACACAGCAAAGCGGTTGCGCCGTATCGGTGCTCTTTTTTCCCAGTGGCGACGAAGTACAGGACCGTCACACGCTGGGTGGATTGCGTCGGCAGGGGCGAGAGATACAGGTCATCCCTGTAGAGCCGGGGGAAGGCCCTTCTGGCCGCGCCGAGGCCTATAACCGGGCCTTGAAACAGGCGACGGGTCACTTTATTTCAGTTGCCGGCGGCGGCGATCGCATCCCCTCCGGTTATTACCACCGCATGCTTAAAAAAATTCGCAAATTGACTGGCTCTAAGCCGGTGCCGGTGTGGATGCCCCATCGACAGTTTTTGAGTTTCAGTCTATTGAAAGCGCGAATTTTTGAACAGAGATCCTTCCGGAGAGATACGCTTATTTCCCTGGATTTGAACTGCTGTACCTGGCCGGTTTTCCTTTCCGGTGTTTTGCTGGATACGCAGACCGCCCGCTGCTATCGGATGAACCCTGCCCTGGGATGGGAAGCCGAAAAGGACATGCTGTTGCGGCTGCTGCTGGATAACCGGCAGATCGGGTTTGTGCCCACCCTGACCTACGGTTACGCGCAGCCCCAGGATATCCATTTCGATTGGTTCGCCGGTATGTTCGATCCGGATTGGTACATTCCGTCGGTGCGCAACTTCCTGCTGCCCCTGCTGAAAGAGGCGCAGAGCCGGTTTGGGGAGATACCGCTGTTTTTGCAGTGTTTCTGTATTTACTATATCCGCTGCCGTCTGGAGGCCAACAGCAACAACCGCAACAAGCATGTGCTCGAAGACGAGCAGGTGCTTGCCTACCGGGACGCTCTGCACGAAGTGCTGGCTTTCCTCAGCGATGCTGCCATCCTCAACCTGCCGGATGTGGCCATCTGCCAGAGTGCACCCAATGTGCACCAGATGCTCATGCAGCTCAAGCGCGACGATTGGAGCATGATGTACCAGCCCTATCTGTTCAAGACTCTGCTGCTGGGGACAGGGGAGACGGTGGCCTATTCCAAGGACAGCATGCGGGTGCGGATGGAATTTATCGATTACCGCGACGGAAAGTGGGAGATCGACGGGTCGGTTCCGGCTCTGTTTTCCCTGGACGACGTGCGCTTGTATGTCTGCCGCAACGATGAAGAATTTGACCTGACCTATAACCAGCGGTATTCTCTGACCAAGTATTTCGGGGTATCCGCTTTCAAACGGTACACCTTCCATGTGTCCATTCCACTGTCCGAGGATGAGGTGCAGCAGGATATTCAGTTCCGGTTGCAGGCAGGGGGGATGACCTACCCGCTGTCGCCGGAATATTCCTCCCATTTCAGCCGGCTTTCCGGCAAGCTGCGGTTCCAGTACTGGCGCTTTGGCCGGTTTATTGCTTACCACGCGGGCAACCACATCACCATCCGCCGCAGCCGGTGGTGGTATACCGCTTATCGGGAAATCCGCAGCTGGGGGGAACTGCTGTGCAGCCGGTCCATGCTGGAAAAACGGGTGCTGCTGCTTCGGATGCTGTATTTTATCACCCGGCCCTGGTACCGCCGGCGGCGTATCTGGCTGTTTTACGACAAGATCTATAAGGGCGGGGATTCCTCGGAATACCTGTTCCGCTATGCCCAAAAACAAACGGACGGCATCCATAAATACTATCTGCTGGACCCTTCCTGTGCCGACTGGAAGCGGATGAAACGGGAGGGTTACCACCCGCTTCGCCGCCATTCCATCCGTCACCGGATGATCTTCCTCAATGCAGACATGGTGATCGCCTCCAATTCCACCGTTTTCCCCTTTAATGGCTATTCCATGGGGCTTTCGGCCTATATCCGGGGAATCCCGGATTTTCATGTGGTGTGTGTGCAGCACGGCATGTCGGTGCAGAAGATCGCCATAGCACAGAACCGTCTGCGGGACAACACCCGGCTGTATTTCTGCGCCTCCCGTTACGAGATTGAAAACCTTTCCCATCCCGTCTACGATTATCAGGGGTATGACGCGCTCAAGCTCACCGGCGTGCCCCGCTACGACGGCCTGGTGAACGAAGACAAAAAGCAGATCCTGATTTCTCCCACCTGGCGGATGCAGGCCGCCCGCCTGGTGACCAAAAGCGAAAGCGTTCAGCGGGACTACAACCCGCTGTTTAAGCAGACCTCTTATTTTAAGGTGTATAACAGCCTCATCAACGATGAAAGGCTGATTGCAGCCGCCAAAAAGTATGGCTATACCATCGCCTATGTGCTGCATCCCATCATCAGCCCCCAGGCGGAGGATTTCGATACCAACGAATATGTCCGCATCATCCCCTCCACCGGGGATATGAGCTATGAGCAGATGTTCCGGGAATCCAGCCTGATGGTCACCGATTTTTCCGGGGTGCAGTTCGACTTTGCCTATATGCGCAAGCCCCTGGTTTACCTCCACCACCACGACATCCCTCAGCATTACGAGGAAGGGACTTTCCATTACGATACCATGGCGTTTGGAGAAATCTGCCACACCAACGACGAATTGATTGACTTGCTGTGTGACTACATGCGGGACGGTTGCCAGATGAAGGAGGAATACCGGCGCAGGGCGGACGATTTCTTCGCCTTCCGGGACCGGAACAACTGCCAGCGCATCTACGATATTATGCTGGATTATCAGAAAGAAAAGATTGACCCGGTGCACCATCACCGGTAAAACCCAGCACGGGCCGGGGATAGGCTTCCCCGGCCCGTGCTGGGTTTTTCTCTTCTCTCTCTTTTTTACTCATCTTTTTTATGCGCTCAGGACGTGCGGGGGCGTTCTTTCTGATGTCAGAAAGAGAGCAAGACCATATTTTTTTGCCACTGGTGGGGGGCTGCTTTTTGTTTACATCTTCTGTTTGGTACACAGCTTTTTTATTGCGCTCAGGCCGCGCGGGCCGTCCCTTTCTGCCGCCAGAAAGGATGCAAGACCATATTTTTTCGCTGCCAGTGGTGGGGTAACTTTTTATTTTCATCTTCTCTTTGGTACTCAGCTTTTTTATTGCGCTCAGGCCGCGCGGCCCGTCCCTTTCTGCCGCCAGAAAGGGACGAAAGACCGCCAAGGGGAACCCTTTCGATGGGTTCCCCTTTGGAATCCCCTCCTTACCGACCAAAGGGGCAGCGCCCCTTTGGAATCCTTCCTGCATTTATCGCCGCCGGTAGTGGGATTTTCACAGGTTGTCAGCGTCGCTTTTGGGTATCGGCAGCGGAACGAAAATGTTGCTTTGCCAGAGGATGCCGTGTATGGGGTCAGTGCTCCGCCGAAAGAGAGCACAAAACCAAAACTTTGCGCCCACTTTCGGCGAGAAATTCTGAAATCTGACCTCTGACTTCTGGCATCTGGAACGAGGAGCGCTGCGCGGCGAAACAGACCGACCGGATGATGAAAATAGCCTCCCGCCGCTTCTCCCGTAGCTTGTTGCGGGGTAGGGATAAAGGCCAGCCTTGCCAAAAAAGCAGATAGGCCTAAGGGGGTTCACGAAGGGGGCGTCCCCCTTCGGCGGTCTTTGCATCCTTTCTGCCGTCAGAAAGGATGGGCCTGCGCGGCCTGAGCGCATAAAAGATATGAGCACTAAAGACAAGATAAGATAAAAATGTATCCGCTCCGGCAGCGGCCAAACTGTCACTTTGCCAGTGGAAACCATGCGGGTTTTGTGCTCCACCGAAAGAGAGCACAAAACCAAAACTTTGCGCCCACTTTCGGCGGGAAATTCTAACATCTAACATCTGAAATCTGAAATCTAAAAGGAGCCGGCACAAAAATTCCCCGCAGGGAAAACCCTGCGGGGAAATCGGGTTTATTTTGTTGCAGCCATCCGGTTTTACAGCATCAGACGGCGGCGGAAGAAGTAGACCACAGCGTTGAACTTGTCGTGGAGCTGCTTCTCCAGATGCTCATGGGCTGTCTCGACCAGAGCGACCTCTTCCTCGGTCGGCTCGATCTTGCCGTAGCGCCAGCGCATCATGATGTCGAACACCAGACGCATGGCATCCGGCTCAAGGCCGACGCCCGCTTCCACCCGTGCGGCAAACTGCTTCATGGTCTCGCGGTTCTTGGGCACATAATGCAGCATCTTGAGCTGCCGGATGATGTCGGTGTAATAGTAGTCGGCCTGTTCGCCCAGCGACTCAAACCGTTTGCGCACCACATCCGGTTGATAGGCGGTCTCGCTGTACCGCAGCCGTTTAAGCAACAGCAGCGTCAGAGCGATCAGCACCAACACCACAGCGGCCATGATGGTGGAATAGATGATCCAGGCGGGGGTGCCGTCGCCGGACTTATCCACGATGGCACTGGGCATGGTGCCCGTGGGCCCTGTTTCATTGAACCGGGTGCGGGAGGTGGTCGTGGTGGTTTCCGTCGCGGAGGTGGTCACGCTGTCATCGTCATCGTTGAGGTTGGCATACTGGGAATCTGCGGTAGGATCGAAGGTGACCCAACCCAGGCCTTCAAAATAGCATTCCACCCAGGCATGGGCGTTTTTTCCACGGGCATACCACACCTCGCCCGGCTGATCCTGTTCCAGGCCGTACCCCACCACCATGCGGGAGGGGACGCCCAGCGTCCGGGCCATAACCGCCATGGCCGAGGCGAAGTGCACGCAGTAACCCTGACCGTTTTCCAGGAAATAAGCGACAAAGTCCTGTCCTTCAGGGGTCTCACCCGGCGTCAGGGAGTAGGTATAATTTTCCCGCAGGCCGGTTTCCAGCGCCACCATCATATCATAGGGACGGATCTGGCCCTTGGTCAGCTCGGCTGCGGTTTCGGACACGATGGAGGGCAGCTCGGCCGGCAGGGAGAGGTACTGCTGCTGGAATTCCTCGGAATTGTACAGCAGGTCGGGATTTTTGTTGGCCTCGGCCAGCAGGGTATCAACGTTGCGGCTGAAGGTGGAATCCCAGCGGGAAACGTTCTGTCCGGTGAAGGTGTATTGGTACGCCTCGGATTGGGGATAGCTGTTGATGAACACCTCGGACTTCATGTTGAACAGCACCGGCGTGTTGGCGGGGGTCTGTTCTTCAAAGCTCATCAGGCGGCCGGAGGTGTACAGCACCGAAGAAGATGGGTTCATCACCGTGACGGTCATGCCGATATTGGCGCCGATACCGGTCAGCAGGCTCTGCGCCAGGTCGGTTTCGGGCTTAGAAAGGTCAAAGGCTTCGTAATATTCATCGGTGGAACCCACACCGCCCAGCCGGTAGTGGTCGGTTTTGTCGGTGGAGGTTTGCGACGACCACACCTGTCCGTTGTAGGTATCGTACACCTTCCCCTTAAGCAGGGTTGGGGTCTGGGTGACCACCCGCATCACGATGGTTTCGTCGTCCAGGGCGATGTTGCCGCCCAGCTGATCGGCGTCGGGCTGCAGGCCGGACGCTGTCAGGTCAAAGTCCTCAAACCCGGTATACATCTGGTTGTCAATCTGCAGGGCATTCTGCAGGTCCTCGGCCACGTTGGCCAGGGGCCGGGAGGTGAACTCCCGGGTGCTGCTGGGCAGCAGCAGCATGGAAATCAGGGTGCAGATGGCGGTAAGCACCACCGCCGTGGCGTAGACATACCAGGCGGGTTTGCTCCATTTTTTCCGGCTTTCCCGGCGCTGCTCGCGGGACTGGCTCTTGGCCCAGGGCATCCGGGCGCTGGCATAGCGGGACATCAGGGGGAACATACCGGTGGCCAGCCAGAGCAGCGCCATCAGGTTGTTGGCCCTGAACCCGCTGATGATGATGATCCAGAACAGGATGCCGGCGCACACGATCATGGCCCAGACCCGGCGGATTCCCCTCACGCACAGGAACAAAAACGAGGTGATCAGGATATGCACGATCCACTGGACCAGCATGATGTTGGCTTCGGTGTAATATTCGGAATCGGTCGGGAAGGTTTTCACCCACCAATCCATCAGCCCGGACACATAGGCGGTCATATTCCCCCAGTTTCCGGTGATGAGCACGCCCAGCAGGCCGAGCACCAGGCATCCGCCCAGCACGGCGGGAAGGATCCATTTTCGCCGGGTCCCCAGCGCGAGGACCGCCACAATGACAACGGCGTGCACCGCCATCACCCACATTTCGGCGTGGAAGCGGAAGAGCTGGTCAAAGGCGAGCATGGCGCCGATGGCCATGGCGATGCAGCACAGACTGTCGAGCAGCAGCTCCATCCAGTCGCTGGCCGTCATACGGGGGCGGGACTTGGCTTGGTTTTTGCGCTTCATCGTCTCAGTCCTCCTCCCAGGCGTTCGCCGATTTCTTCCGGCTTGAGGATAGCGGTCAGTTTCACCATGGTGCCTTCCAGGTCGGGCAGCGCTTTTTCGTCACCGGCGGGCAGCGGCATCACAAAATTGGTGTTGCAGCGGCGCTGCGCCATATCGTTGAGCAGGCTGAACAGCTCGTCCGAATACCGGTCGGATATGACATAGGCCGCCTGAAGCTGTCCGGCGTTTTCGATGCGCACCTCCGACATATCCAGCTTTTCATCCAGCCGGGCAAAGGGGGCGGCCATCAGTTGATCGTACGCCTCGGCAAAATCGTCCATCCCGAACACGGGCAGGTCCAGGTCGCCGTATGGCAGCGCCGGATTGCCCACAATCATCAGCCGCACCGTCTGGCCGGAAACCACATAATACTGCGCCAGAGCAGCGGCGGCTTCGGCGGCGATGTCGGCATAGTCGTCCACCTGCGGGCAGTGAGAGGCCGCGTCCAGCAGCACCAGCACATACGGCTCGGACGAGATCTCATACTGCCGGGTCTGCAGCTCGTGGGTGCGGGCGGTCTGAACCCAGTGGATACGCTTGAGCGAATCTCCCTCGCGGTAACCCCGCACCCCGGCGTAGCTGTCGCCATAGTCGGCGACCGAGACCCGCAGGCTGGAGGAATCGGTGGTAAACTTGGGCGCGTCCACGTCCATCTCCAGAGAGTGGAGGTTGGGATAGACAGCCAGCGGCTCGCCTGGACCGGAAAGGCTCCCCCGGCGCAGCAGGGGGAGAGAAAAGATGCCGAAAGCATCGTACACCCGCATCCGGCGGGGGATGCTTTCCCACAGGCCGCGATGGTCGCACGGCGTCTCGATGCTGAATGTCTCCTTAAAGTAGCCCATCCGCAGGGAAAGGCGGGTCATCGCCGCTTTTTTCAGGGAAAACCGCACCCGGCCATTCTCTCCGCTTTGGGGAGACATGATGCCAAAATCAGCCAGGGCCGGGAAAATCAGGAACCCACTGAGGGTCACCTCCAGGCTGACGTCCTCCCGCCGCTGGACATGGCTGGAGGCCAGTTGCAGGCGGCAGGTGATGCTCAGGGCTGCCAGCAGGACCGATACCGCCGCAAGCGCCAGCAGCAGCACCAAAAACAGCAGCACCCAGAATATTTCACGGACGCCGGTGGCAAAAGCCAAAAACAGCGTCAGTGCCAAAAGTCCAATATAACCCCAACCGCGTACCGTCATCTTACAGCGGGCACCGGCAGGGAGTTGAGGATGTTTTCGATCACCGCTTCCGGCGTGGTGCGGTGCAGGCCGGCGCGGTTGCGCATAATCATGCGGTGGCAGAGCACGTAGCGGGCCATCTTCTGCACATCGTCGGGCAGCACAAAGCTGCGCCCGGCCAGCAGAGCACAGCCGCGAGCGGCCTGCATCAGCGCGATAGAGCCGCGGGGGCTGGAGCCCATGAGCACTTCATCCGCCTTACGGGTGGCCTCCACAATGGACACCACATAATCGATCACCGGCTGCGAGCAGCCGATCTTCTGCACCGCCTGCTGCATTTCCAGTACATCCTGTGCCGATGCCACCGGCTGCAGCTTCACTTTGGCGTGGCGGTCGTCGTGGCCGGAGACGATACGCATCTCCTCGTCATGGGTGGGATACCCCATGGCAATGCGCATAAAGAAACGGTCCATCTGCGCTTCGGGCAGCGGATAGGTACCGGCCATTTCCACCGGATTCTGGGTGGCCAGCACCATAAAGGGCTGGGGGGCCGGATAGGTCTGTCCGTCGATGGTGACCTGGTTTTCCTGCATGACCTCCAGCAGGGCCGACTGGGTCTTGGGGCTGGAACGGTTGATTTCGTCGGCCAGCACGATCTGGTTCATGATGCTGCCCACATGCAGCTCCTGCTCGCCGGTTTTCATGTTGAACATGGTAAAGCCGGTGATGTCCGAGGGCAGCACATCCGGGGTGAACTGGATGCGGCGGAACGAACATCCCAGCGAGGACGCCAACGCCGACACCATAGTGGTTTTACCCAGGCCGGGAATATCTTCGATCAGAACGTGGCCGGAGCACAGCAGGGAAATGAGCAGCAGGTCGACCACTTCGTCCTTACCGACGATCACTTTTTTCACATTTTGGCGGATATCCTCGATTGTCTTCAAATACTCCATAATGAACCTCCCCGAATCCTGGGATGATATTTGTGCTTTTTTACACACACAGACGTATTATACCATGTCCCCCGTAAAAGTCCATGACTTCTTTTGGATTTCCCCCGCCAAAATCCGGGAATTATTTTTGTGCTTTCCGTCCGAAAAAAAGAGACGAAGCATCCGCATTCCGGAAAACAAACCGACACATTCCATAATTTGGAGGATTTCCGTCCTCCCCTTTCCCCGTTGCCGCAAAGCCGGGTATGTTCCGGCAAGGGGGACTTGCAGCCTGGCGCCGGTTGTGCAAAGCGCCACAGCCGCCGGCCGGCAGCGCCCGGATGTTTTTTCGCCGCCAGTTGTGTGGCAGCTTTTTATTTTTATCTTCTGTTTGGTACTTAATCTTTTCCTTATGCGCTTGGGGCCGCTCGTCGGAATGGACTGCACTCCATTCACCCTCCGGCAAAGCCGAAGGGCTCATACCGCTACGTTATCTGCCCGCCGCTGGCGAAGCGGGATATATTTTTATCTTATCTTTTTTTGTACTCATCTTTTTTGTGCGCTCAGGCCGCGCAACTGGCGGCGAAAAAATATGGTCTTGCTCTCTTTCTGACATCAGAAAGGATGTTGAACCCATGATTGTACGAACTGTAAAAGAAAAGGAATACGAGGCCTTGCAGCAGTTGCTGCCCCGCAGAGCGCATACACAGCCGATGGATGTGACCTACACGGTGGATTTGACCGTGGACGGCGTGGTGTATGCGATGAAGCTGCTTGTGCTGAACAAACGGCGGGTGGCGGTGCTGCAGGCCTGCCGGATGGACCGGGGCATGGCGGGCAGGACGAGCTGATCGCCGACAGCGGCCTGCTCAATGCCTTTTTGGAGATTCTGCTTTACCAAAGCGTTCATTAAACAGATGGCCGGGGCCTGCGAAAACAGGCCCCGGCCGCCGCTTTGGGTGTGCATCACGAGCAGGAGGCAAACTTCTGCTTGACCTGGTTGATCTGCTGCTGGTCGGCCTGCTGGGTGGGATACCAACCCTTGGCCGCCATCTTCTGGTAGATCTCTCCCTGCATTTTAAGTGAATCATTGAGCGCCGTGTTGAACGCACCGTTGACATTGGGGGTGGCGCATTCGATGCTCCCGTGCATATACAGGTCGCATACGCCTTTTACCGTCATGAGCATATCTTCCATCAGCGTTTTGTCATCCATTTTCCCGACCTCCTTACACCAATTGATAAAACTGGCTGAACAGCTGGCGGTGTTTGGTCACCTGCTGCTCGACAAAGGTTTTCAGCTCTTTGTCCTGCAGCTGGCCGGCTGCCGACTGGCATTTGGTCAGCAGATACTGTTCATGCCCCAGCGCATCTTCGATATACAGCAATTCTTTTGGGCTCATACCCTGTCACCTCCGGATTTAGTATGATGCGGCAGCGGGAGGATTATACACATCCCCGCCGGAAAAGGGCACGCCGCGCCCGCCCGCTTGCAAGTGCGCTCGCTACGGCTCCGCTTGCTACCAACTTTTTGCGGGGATGCCTCCGCCAGAAAGAAAGCAAAGCAGCATTTTCTTTCCGCTGCCGAGGCCCAAAAGCAACGCTGACAATTTGCAAAATCCCACTACTGGCGGCAATGAGAGTTGATGGGTTTCCAAAGGGGCGCTGCCCCTTTGGTCGGTAAGGAGGGGATTCCAAAGGGGAACCCATCGAAAGGGTTCCCCTTGGCGGTCTTTCGTCCCTTTCTGGCGGCAGAAAGGGACGGCCCGCGCGGCCTGAGCGCATAAAGAAAAAAGATAAGCACCAAACAGAAGATGAAAATAAAAAGTTCCCGCGCAACTGGCGGCGAAAAAACATGGTCTTGCATCCTTTCTGCCGCCAGAAAGGAATCCCCCCCGCGAGCGGTCATATTATTACATATTTATATATCCGCACAGCCATTTTGGGGGCGCTGCCCCCCGGCCGCGTGGGAGAGCACACCCCGGCCAAATGAAAAAAATCGAAAAAACGACTTGACCGCTTGCCAAAACTATGATATAGTAAGAATTACCTCAAAAGGGGTTCTTTTTTTGTGCCCGTTTTTGGGCGCAGGTCCCCTGCTTTCGAGGGAGGCTATTGAAAATTCCGACTATCGGGAGGTGCCGTTAACATGGCTGCAAATGGAAAACGCGTTAAGATCACCTTGGCCTGCACCGAGTGCAAGCAGCGCAACTACAACATGATGAAGAACAAGGCGAACGATCCGGACCGGCTGGAGCTGAGCAAGTATTGCCGCTTCTGCCGCAAGCACACCGCGCACAGAGAAACCAAGTAAAAGCGCTGCCCGGCAGGGCCGGTCGGCCTTACCGTCCGCAAAGCGGGCGGCACAGGAAAAGGAGGGTTCCCCATGGCTGATGAAACCGTCAACACCCCGGAAACGGAGGTCTCCGAAGCAACGGAAACCAAAGCATCCGCGGCGAACACGGAAAAATCCGAAAAAGAAGCGAAAGCTTCCAAATCCACCGACAAAAAGAAGCGCTCTTCGGAGAAAAAAGTGGGCAAATTCTTCCGGGACACCAAGGGAGAATTCAAAAAGATCATTTGGCCCACCTTCCCGTCTGTGGTGCGCAACACCGGCGTCACGCTGGCGATGTGCGCCGTGATGGGTATCCTGATCTGCGTGGTGGATCTCGGCCTGTCGGCTTTGATAAACCTTATGGTGTGACGGATGCCGCACCCAGCAAGGAGGACGAGCAATGTCTGAGCAGGCGCGTTGGTATGTGGTGCATACCTATTCCGGCTACGAAAACAAGGTAGCCACCAACCTGGAAAAGATTGTGGAAAACCGCAGGCTCCAGGATTGGATACAGGAGATCCGGGTCCCCACCGAAACGGTGACAGAGATCAAGGACAGCAAAAAGCGGGAAGTCGAGCGCAAAATTTTCCCCGGCTATGTGCTGGTGAAAATGGTCATGACCGACGACAGCTGGTATGCTGTCTCTTATACACATCTGACGCTGCCGACGATAAGGCTCGTGTAGAT
>ENA-UALL01000389-UALL01000389.1-human-gut-metagenome-genome-assembly--contig:-NODE-389-length-23151-cov-7.518878_pt1 | contig 23151 bp, 18 predicted proteins | sample MGYA00243699_ERZ654466 | MGnify/ENA primary metagenome ERZ654466 (study PRJEB26926, sample SAMN06164635) | human gut metagenome | biome: ENVO:00009003; feature: ENVO:2100002; material: ENVO:00002003...
TTATCCCTGAATCTCTCTCGCCTTTTTCAGTCTCACATCATTGACAATCGTACAAGCCGGGCTTATTTTGCGGACTTTGTGCCAAACGGACAAACCGGCGCTTCGCTTGGCCGCGCATGCAAATGCCGCCTTTCCCCGCCTTTCCCCGCCTTTCCCTGCCTGCCCGCGCTGCCGGTGACCCTGTTATCTTCCATGGCAGCCCGGCCCGCTTCCCGACAGTCCAGCTTTCTTCCCTGCCCCTTGCGCTGTGCAACTAGTGTTTGCGGCCACATGGTACGCCGGCATTTCTTTGGCAGTGCCGCTTAAAAAGCAGTGCCACTCAAAAAAAGAACAAAATTTCGGAACAAATGTTTGACAAATCAAAACATTTGTTCTATACTCTTCTTGAAAGGGGCGACACCTATGGAGCTTTTGGAAAAATTGCGCATCCTCACCGATTCCGCCAAATACGATGTGGCCTGCACATCCAGCGGTTCTCACCGCGGCAGCAGGCCGGGGATGCTGGGAACGGCCTGTGCGCCCGGTATCTGCCACAGCTTTGCAGCGGACGGCCGTTGCATCTCCCTGCTCAAAGTGCTGCTGAGCAACGCCTGCCGGTACGATTGTCAGTACTGTGTCAACCGTTGCTCCAACGATGTCCCCCGCGCCACCTTTTCCCCTGAGGAATTGGCCGGGCTGACCATCGACTTTTATCGCCGCAATTACATCGAAGGCCTGTTTTTAAGCTCTGGGGTGATCCGCAACCCGGATTACACCATGGAGCAGATGTGCCGGGTGCTGGAACTGCTGCGGGGCCCTTACCGTTTCAACGGCTATATCCACGCCAAAGCCATCCCCGGCTGTTCCCCCGAACTGGTGGAAAAGCTGGGGCGGCTGTGCGACCGGATGAGTGTGAACATCGAGCTGCCCAGCGAAGCCAGCCTGCGGGTCCTGGCCCCGGACAAATCCAAGCACAATGTGCTGGCGCCCATGTCCGCCATCCGGGACGGCATCCGGCAAAACCGGGAGGAGCTGGCCCTCTACCGCCACGCCAGTGCTTTTGCCCCGGCCGGGCAAAGCACGCAAATGATCATCGGCGCCACGCCCGAAACGGATTATCAGATCATGAGCCTGGCGCAGGCCCTTTACCGGCGGTATGAACTCAAACGGGTCTTCTATTCGGCCTATATCCCGGTGGGCACCCATGCGCTGCTCCCCTGCGACCAGCCCCCTCCCCTTCTGCGGGAGCACCGGCTTTATCAGACGGACTGGCTGCTGCGGTACTACGGCTTCCGGGTGGAGGAACTGCTGGATGAACAGCATCCTTCCCTGGACCCTCTTCTGGACCCAAAGTGTCAGTGGGCACTGCGCCATCTCGACTGTTTCCCGGTGGAGATCAACCGTGCCGACCGGGAAACGCTGCTGCGGGTGCCGGGGATCGGAGTCAAGTCCGTCGGACGTATCCTCACCGCCCGGCGGTCGGGTTCGCTCACCTTTGATTCCCTGAAAAAGCTGGGGATTGTCCTCAAGCGGGCGGTGTATTTCATCACCTGCAACGGGAAGATGGCGGATGCGGTGCGGTTTTCCCCCTCGTTTATCTATCAGAACCTGACGGAAAGCTCCCGCCGCCAGCAAAACCTGCCGGCCGGCGGACCCCAGCAGATCACTTGGACGGACCTGCCCCTCCTGTCCCCGTCCTCTCAAGGAGGTGCCCCATGCCTGACAGCCTGACTCTCCTATTCGACGGCAGCTTTGAAGGGCTTATGACCGCCTTTTTTGAAGCGTATGCCCGGTGGCCCCATCCCGGGGCATTGGCAAAGGAATCCGCCTGCCAGCTAGAATTTGGCAAACGCTATCACACCGTTGTGACCGATCCGGCAAAAGCAAACCGGGTGGTGCGGGGGATTCAAAAAAACATCGGGGATTTTGCCTACGAAAAGGTTTGGCTGGCCTTTCTGGCCGACCAGCCCGGCGTCAGCCAGGCGATTTACCGCTACCTGCTGTGGGGCTTTTCCACCGGACCGGCCATCCGGTTCCGCCTGGCGGATGACCGCCCCCTGGCGGTGGATAAGGCGGTGTCCCTGGTCACCCGTGAAGCCGGGCATCTGCAACAGTTTCTCCGCTTTCGCGAGATGGAAGGAGGCGTGTATTACGGCGAGATCAGCCCGCAGCACGCCATCCTGCCCCTGCTGATGCCTCATTTTGCCCAGCGCTTTGCGGTTCAGCCCTTTATCATCCAGGACCTCACCCATCGGGTGGCCGGCGTGGCCTTGGGCGGGGAGTGGTATATCACCCCATCGTCCTCCTTCACCCTCCCTTCTGTCTCCGGGCGGGAAAAAGCGATCCAGCAGATGTGGCGCACCTTTTATCACAGCGTGGCGGTCAAAGAGCGTATCAACCCCCGGCTTCAGCGGCAGCTGATGCCCAAAAAGTATTGGAAACACCTGACCGAGATGGCCCCATTCCCGGAAGAGGCACCTTCCGCTTATCCGGCGGTGCGTCCTGCTTTTTCCGGAGAAACCTCCCCCGCTGCACCCAAGCGGCTGACCTGACCGGCTCCAGATACGGGCTTTCCTCTCCCTCCGGCACAACCGGTATGGTAAAAATTGAAAAAGCCCCGTGCAAAAGGAAGTCTTTCACTGCCTTTTGCACGGGGCATTGTGATGCGCATCTTATTCGTTTCCGTTTTGCGACCCGTCGTCTTTGGGCTGATCGTCCCCATTTTGCGGTTCATTTTCAGCCTGGGGTACATCATCAGGCTGCAAAGCGCCATTGTCCTTTGGCGCGCCGTCATTATCTTTACGAGCACGCTGCCGGACAGTTAGGGCTGCACCACCCAGGATCACCGCAGCCACAGCCAGCACAATCACCAGCCACCACCAGCCCAAGCCGTTCGGTTCTTCTCCGCCAGGGGCTGTATCGCTTGTCCCGCTGCCGCCAGCGGCACCGGTCGCCTCCGACTGGGCGCCACCCGTTCCGTTGGAGGCAGCATCCGTCCCGCCCCCCTGCGGATCATCCGGCTGAACGCCGCCGGCAGCGGGTGTGGTGGTTCCATTCTGCCCGTTGCCCCCCTGTGTCGCGGAAGCATTCCCGGTGGCATTTCCGGATGCTTCCCCTGCTCCGGTCGTTTCCGGCGCCTTGGTGCGGCTGGGCAGAGTGCGGTTGTCCTCCGCCGACAGGGTGCCGATATCAGCGGAAACGCTCACCGGATTCGGCAGGGACTGGACCTGCCCCTGGGCCGTCATCATCTCAGTGACTTGGCCTTCTATCGACACCTGTGCACCCGTCTGGGCAGTGGGCGACACCTCAAAATACATCGTCACCAGGGCGCCGTTGGCCGTCATGTTTCGAGAATCCTCCGGGGTAGAGGCCGAAGGGTCGCTATAAATCGCCCCAATGACGATCTGGCCGCCATCCATTGGATTGTCCACAAACAGCAGCCCCTGGGCCGTGGCCGCTTCGCCCTGTTCCAAATCCACCAGCTCCAGCTGGTCCGCATCATAGGTGATGACCATGGAAAGGGCCGCCCATCCCGGATTGTCCTCTATGTTCAGGGTTGCGGCAAACTGCTTGCCCGCTTCAACGGTCTGTGGCATATCCAGCGAAAGCGTTGCAGCCTGCGCCGTATCCCCTCCCTGTGCCGAAGCGGAAAGGGGCATCAGCAGCAAACCGCATGCCATGGCACAACAAGCCAATTGTTTCAAGAGTGTTTTGATTTTCACGTTTTTGTCCTCCTTTATATCCTGAGCAACCAGAAGCCTACAACCACTTTTTTCGCTTAAAAATCCAAAAGCAGATACCGGCAACCAGTACGCTCATACAAGCCACGCTCACATATCCATACTTCCAGTGGAGTTCCGGCATATTCACAAAATTCATCCCATACCAACTGGCGATCAGAGATAAAGGCAAAAACACGGCGGTAATCACTGTGAAGATTTTCATAATTTCATTTAAGCGATAATCCATAGCGGATTGATACGCTTCCCGTACATGCACCAGATTTTCACACAACAGCTGCGCATTATCGCTGAGACGCCGCAGCTTTTTAACGGCGATGCGCAGGTGCACAAAGGTTTCATCATCGCCAAACAGGTCGTTTTCATCCGCCTGTATCGTTTCGGCCGCATCGGCCAATTCATCATAAAATTCGCGGCGTATCACCAATTCCGTCTTCATGCGCAGCATGTGCCGGTTGAAATCCGAACCGATATGGTTATCCCAGATATTCCCTTCCATTTCCACAATCCTGCGTTCATACTGCTCCAGCATTTCACTGCTGCCGGTTATCCAGCCGGTAAACAACCGGCTGATAAACCGCTCCATTGTGAAAGCCGTGCCGGTATGATCCAAAATGCCCTGCACCTGTTCTTCAAAAATACCGGATGGGTCCGAAGCCGTCACCAGCAAAACCAGATTTTTCCGGATAAACAGCGCCACTTTCCGGCGTTCGCGCCGCACATGCTGTACATCCAGCAAATGCAAAACGCCATAACTGAAATGATCGTATACCTCAAAACCATTTGAAAACCGGGTGTGGGGCATGTGGAACGCCCGGACGCAAAAATCCGGGAATCCCAGCTCCTGATAAGCAGATGCAAACTCCTGCGCGGATAAGCATCCCACCGTTATCCCATCGGGTGGTATGTTATCCGGTGTTATCCCGGATGCACCGCCGCAGGAATCGATCGAGTACAGCACCGGCCTCTCCCCCCATGCTGCTGTCTGTTTAAAAAGCACTGTTCTTGAAATCCGCACTACATGAACGTTGACATTGTACCATTATTTTGGGGATTCGTCAAAACATTTTACGTTTATCCCCGTCCAAAAGCATTTGTGCCGTATATCTTCCGGCAGCAGCTCCCATCATCCCTACCCGCCTTCTCAAAGAACAGGCTGGCTTGCGAAGCGGTCTGTAAGCTAAAAAAAGAAAAGCCAGCCTCTAAAAGAAACCGGCCCCAACACATTAGAAAAAGCGGCAGGAAAGCATGTCGCTTTCCTGCCGCCCATTGTTTCATCTTACCGTTTCAAACGGCGTCAGAACAACAGCTCTTATTTGCTGAAGACTTTCTTTTTCTTCATAACAACCAGAGCCGCCGCGCTGCCAGCCATCAGAACCAGAGCCACAACAAACAGAGCGGTGGACTCACCAGTGGCAACATCGCCGGAACCGCCGTTACCGCCGTCGACAGTGATATCGGTGCTGGGCAGAGTGGGCTGCGCATCATCGCCGGAAGGATCCGTGATCACAGGCACATCGGTATCGCTGCCGGAAGCAGTGGTGTCGGTGCCGGAAGCAGCGGTATCCTTGGTATCGCTGGTGTTGGTATCACCGGTATCAGTGGTATCAGTATCTTCGGTATCGCTGGTATCGGTATCCTTCGTCGGCTGGCTCTCAGTCGGTTTGCTTTCGGTCGGCTGAGACTCGGTGGGCTCAGTTTCGGTCGGCTGAGTCTCGGTGGGATCAGTCGGCTCGGTGCCGCCAACTTTTACTTCAGTCGTAAAAGGAGCAACCTGATCTTCCGGACTCTGCGGCTGTTTGTCTACAATGACAGCTTTCGCGAACTGGGTCACATTAACTGTCAGGACAACATCTTCCGCGTTCACCCCATCTTTAACATCAAAAGCGATGTTCATGATCTCGCCGTTATCAATCTGCGCATCCGCGTCAATGGCGCCCACCAAAACGGGGTTAGTGTTCAGATTCACCTGCACGATGCAGTTGCCGCCCTGCAGATACAGAGCATCGCCCGGCAGATAGTCAACGTCATTACGTCCATTATTCTGCTGTACGGGGGTCACCTGATCCGCATCATATGCGATGTTGTACTCCAGGACATTCCACACATGTCCAGCAGCCTGATCCAACCCAGCTACATTGGCAGACAGGATAATCTGATCGTCGACTTTTTCGGCTACGAAATCCAGCGATACATCCTCGGCGGAAACCATCATGGACGCCATCGGCAGCACCGCTGCGATTGCCAGGCCGCTGACCGTGGCAACCAGTTTGCGCAAACTCGTTTTCATGTTTTAACCCTTCCTTTTCTGAAATTTCAGATTCTTATATACGCCCTTTCGGGAATATACCGATGTTTACAAAATAGGAGATTATCTCCCCTACTGCATGCATTATACCGCGCCCCTTACAGATTGTCAAGACGATTCTCCAAAATTGTCAGTAGTTTACAAGGATATCGTGGCAATTTAGGCACCTTGTGAACAATGCTGCAATTTTCGAATGGTTTTAACCATTTCGAATGCAACGAATGACTTCTTTGCCCACAAAGCCGGAATAAGCATGGCGCTTGATAACCGGATGTCTGCATTATACCAGACTTATACCGAAAAGTCCAGAAAAAATTTATCCAAAATTCCCATTTTAAACCTTTTTATTTTTATCCTTTTAAAAGATAAATAGCCAAAGCAAAGAGTACCGGTACACAAGCTCTTTTCAGGCCCGCCATTATACGGCGTGATACTTTTTTATGGACCTTGCAAAATACGTTTGAATGTTAACCTGTCAAAGCCCCGGCAGGCTGCCGGACGAGGGGCGAGACCCCCTTCGCCTCACAAGGCTCGCCTCGCTCTCTGCCTCCTATCCGTACCACCCTGTCTTAAAATCCGGGCTAAACGCTTTGTTTCGGCCGGGTTTCGCTGGTTATCGTTTTTAGGGGCGCGTGTTCCCCCAAAACGATTTTTTATTTTTCTTTGATTATGGGCAAACAACAAGTTCTCCCTTTTTACTTTTTAACAGGCTCAAATATCCTTTTATTTTTAAAGGTCTTAAAGGTCAGAAAGCGCCCAATTTGCAGCTTTTCTGTATTTCAAAAGGGACCTGTCCAACACAGAAAGAAACCGCCGTTCCTTTTCCTTGCCCTGAGGAAACGGGCGTATGGCCAAAGCGGCCTATACAAGTTTAGAAATCGAGACATGAAAAGCTGCTTTATAAAAAATCCGAACACAACCAAAACAGGCATTTACTTGCGGAAGGAGGATATGTACTCCATCCAAGCAGCCGGAAGGCTATGGAAAGATTCTTTTATATTTAAAGCGTGTAAGGTAACCTCTAAAAAGGCATAGAAAAATCCCTCCTGCCGGACTGGACAGGAGGGATCTACTTATACATAGAACTTTGGACTCACCTGTTTCTTAGAAATTTTTGGAACATTTAAAATTTCAGAAAACACTTTTTAGCCCATCGGACTCACCTTATTAAAAGGTTGTTTCATTTGCAAGAACGATTCTGCCTTTGATGCGATTCTCCTTCGCAAAGGTTCCGGCCAGGAAAGCCATTTGCTTTTTCCAGCGGGTTTGATTCACCTTTGCGGAAAACTCACCTTTTCGGTGGAATCACCCTTTCACAATGAATTCAGGTTTTTACCATAAAGCTCTTAAATCATGGGACTCACCTTTTCGTAAAATTTGCATTTTGCGAGAAGTTCCCGACTTAAGTCATTGGACTCACCTTTTCACATGTTTTGATTGTTCTGAAGATGGATTCTTATACCATGGGACTCACCTTTTCAAAAAACTATGGTTTTCCGCCAAGAAGTTACTCATCTCATGGAACTTGCCCTCTGGGCAAGGTTTTGAACCAATCTATATATTCTATTGTCGATATGCCGATTTCCTTCAGGCGGCTTTACCGCCCCGGCCGCAAACGGCCCGGCATGATCGTGGCGCTTCTTCTGCGCCCTCCGTCGTGGAATATTCCTAACGGGTTGGTGACACACTGTCTTTGAAGGACCACAGCAAACGGAAGCACTGCCAAATTTGCCTGCTGTTCACCGGGATCGCTTCACAAAAAGCCCTCTTGCGGTTATGCCCGACGGACTCCCTGTGCAGAAGAATGGCTTCCGCACAACGCTAAACTCTGAGGTTCAATGTCCTCGTACATGGGAGCCACCCCTTTCTTTACTGAATTTGCTTTCTCTTTTGGAAAGCCCTCACTCTTTGTCTTTTCCCTTTCGACATCTACAGTATAGCAGCGGTGTTCGGGTTTGTCAATAGCTTTTTTGAAAAATGTTGAAATTATTTTATGAACTTTTTATAAACAGAATTTGAAGGCTTCATGGGAAAGATTTACCTTGACGGCCCGGCTCTTCCGGGTTACAATACATAGTGATGACCAAAACAAGGAGGCGATCCTATTGGCAGATGAATACGGAGCGAACCTGATGACTATTGTGGACGATGAGGGGAACCGCCATCAATTTGAACTGCTGGATGCCATTGAGACCGACACCGGACGGTATGTGGCTTTGATGCCGGTTTACGAGCAGCCGCAGGACAGCCTGCAGGATGACGGCGAACTGGTGATCCTGGAGGTAACGGAAGAGGACGGTGAAGAACTGCTGGTGACCATTGAGGACGACGACGTGTTCAATGAGATTGCCGACATTTTTGAAGAACGGCTGTCCGACCTGTACGAGATAGACGACAGCGAAGATACGGACAACGTGTGACGGGGACATCCTGCCCTGTGCGCGGACCGCTGCCTTTTAACCCTACTACAGTTTGAATTCGGGAGCTCAGCTCCGGTGCCGGATTGCAGACCTCCCCGCTTTGCGGGACGAAGGGAGCGTGAACGCACCGGGCGGCGCCCACCTGCTTACGGTATTAGTAGCAGGTTACTACGGCAGCATTACGGCAGGGCGGGAATCATTATTTTAATATGGAGCGGATCTTACAAAAACAAGCCGGAGAGGATACCTCTTCGGCTTGTTTGCTTATTCCCCTACATACTGTACAAAATCGATATGGTTGCCGTCGGGGTCGCAAAACCCCACAGCCCGGTAATGCCAAGGATAGGTGACCGGTGGTTCCACCACCACTCCGGCAGCCAGCAGCCGCCGGTATTCGGCGTCCACATCGCCGACTGCAAATTCCAGTCCGCAGCAGTCGGGATTTACCGGTGTTTTTGTGCTGGTACGGGTGATGACCACGGTCACATCCCCCACCGCTATTTCAAAGCGGCCGGGAACAAGTTCGTTGCAGGAGGCGTTCAGCACCATGGCATAAAATCCGGCCAATGCGACCGGAGATGTGGAAACAATATTCACGCATTTCAGTTTCATACATTTCCCCTCCTTTATACCTGCAGCAACCGCAGGCCCTGCTTTTGCGCGTAAGCAACGGTATAGCCGGTTCCACCGGTGTGCGCATCGCCCGTGTAGACACAGACGCTGCTGTTATCCACCAGATAGCGGTTGCGCTGCTGCATGCATCCCGGCCGGTAAGCGGGAGATACGGCCACCACCTTATCCGCCTGCCGGCACAGCCCGGCGTAACGGCTGCGATCCTCCGGGGGCCACATTCGGTCCCAGTCCGGGCAGGGCAGCACCAAGATCAGGCGGATGGCGGGTAGGGTCCCACGCAGGGACAGCACAGCCCGCGCCGCCAGTTCGTCAAAGCCCAGCGCGCCGCCGCAGCCGAAAAAACGGATCCCCTCTGCTGCCAGAGCCGCTATCTGTTCTTTTAGCCGCAAAAAGAGCATCTCCCGCACGGCGGGGGCAATATCCCGCGGGCCGGTGAAACAACAGGTCTGCTGCCGCTGCGTCATACCGGCTCCTCCTGCAGGGAGGAAGCGAACTGGGAGTTATACAGCCGGTAATAGAAACCTTTTTGGGCAAGCAGGCTGTCGTGGGTGCCGGTCTCCACCACGTTGCCTTTATCGAGGACCAGAATAAGGTCCGCATCGCGGATGGTGGAAAGGCGGTGGGCAATCACAAAGGTGGTGCGGCCCTGCATCATCCGGCCAAAAGCCTTTTGGATGCGCTGCTCGGTCACAATATCCACCGAGCTGGTGGCCTCGTCCAAAATCAGCATGGGCGGGTCGAGCAGCATGGCGCGGGCAATGGTGAGCAGCTGTTTTTGCCCCTGGGAGAGGTTGCCGCCGTCTTCGGCGATCTGGCTTTGGTAGCCCTGGGGCAGGCGGCGGATGAAGCTGTGGGCGTGGGCCGCTTTGGCGGCGGCCTCCACCTGCTCATCGGTGGCATCGGGGCGGCCATAGGCGATGTTGTCCCGCACTGTCCCGGCAAACAGCCAGGTTTCCTGCAGCACCATGCCAAACTGGCGGCGCAGGCTGTCCCGCGTCACCGCATAGATGGACTGGCCGTCGATCTCGATGGTGCCATTGTCGATCTCATAAAACCGCATGAGCAGATTGACCAGCGTGGTCTTTCCGGCACCGGTGGGACCGACAATGGCCACCGTCATGCCGGGTTCCACATTAAGGCAGAAATCCCGGATCAGAGGCCGGTCGGGGGTATAGGCAAAATCCACCCCCTCAAACCGGATGCGCCCGGCCGGATGCGCAAGAGCAGGCTGATCGCTGTCGGGGGACTGTTCCGCCTCGTCTATCACCTGGAAGATCCGCCGTGCCGACGCCACCGCAAGCTGCAGCTGCATGGTGATGGCCGTGATTTCGTTAAAGGGCTTGGAAAACTGCGCCGTATAGGTGAGGAAACTGGAAATCACGCCGGGGGTGAGCCCGGAGAGCACCCCAAACACCCCCACCAACACATAGGCCACGTTATTGACAAACCGGGTGCTGGGATTGACCAGCGCGGACGCGAACTGGGCCCGGTAGCCGCAGCGGTACAGCTCGTCGTTGATGGAGCCGAATTTTTCCATCGCCTGGTCCTCATACCCGAAGGCCTTGACGGTGCGGCTGCCGGTGATCATCTCCTCGGCGTAGCCGTTGAGCTGGCCGAGGGTGCGGCTCTGCTCGGCAAACCGCCGGCTGCCATACCGGGTGATGGCAAACCCCACCACAAAACACAGGGGGGTGACCAGCACCGCCACCAGCGTGACCCAGGGATCCAGCGTGAGCATGAACAGCAGGGTGAGCACCACGGTGATGACCCCGGTGACCAGCTGCACGATCCCTTGGTTGAGGCCATCGGCGATGGCGTCGATATCGTTGGTGAAGCGGCTCATCAAATCCCCGCGGGAGTGGGTGTCAAAATAGCCGACCGGCAGGCGGGAAAGCTTGCCGAACAAATCCACCCGCAGGTCCCGCACGGTGCGGTTGGCCACCAGATTGGCCAGCAGCGCCGTGACCCAGGCCAGCAGTGAACCCGCCACATACAGCACGGCGATGACCAGCAGCAGCTGGACAAGCGACATGGCCGGGCCGGTATCGGCCGTGGGCAGGATGCGGTCGATGGCCCATCCCACCAGCTTGGGGGCGGCCAGCAGGGCGGCATTCCCCACCAGGGCGCACAAAACCGCGCCCAGCAGCAGCCAGCGCTGGCGGCCGACATACCGTATCAGCCGCAGGATGATGCCACCGCTTGATTTGGGCTGTTTCATGCCGGCTCCTCCCCTTTCTTTTCCTGTGACGCGCAGATCTCCTGATAGACCGGGCAGGTCTGCAAAAGCTGTTCATGCGTCCCCACCCCGCTAAGCCGGCCGTCATCCATCACCAGGATCATGTCTGCCTGCCGCACCGCGCTGACCCGCTGGGAGACCATGAACACCGTCATTCCATCCGCACCACTGCGGATGGCCCGCCGCAATGCGGCGTCGGTGGCGTAATCCAGCGCGCTGGACGCATCATCCAGAATCAAAATTTCCGGGCGGCGCACCAGTGCACGGGCGATGGTAAGCCGCTGCCGCTGGCCGCCGGACAGGTTGACCCCGGCCCGCTCCACCGGCGCGTCGTACTGCATGGTCTTCTGTTCGATGAATTCCGCCGCCTGGGCCATGCGGGCGGCGTCGCGCACCTCCTCATCGGTGGCGTCGCGTTTTCCCCAGCGGATATTGTCCGCTATAGTGCCCTCAAACAACTCCACCGCCTGGGGCACCAGACCGATCTTGCGCCGCAGGGTATCCAACGGATACTCCCGCACGTCGGCCCCATTCAGCAACACCCGGCCACAGTCCACGTCATAAAACCGCAGCATTAGCTGGATCAGGGTGGATTTCCCGGCGCCGGTGCCGCCGATGATACCCACCACCGCGCCTTTGGGAACGGAAAACGAAATATCCTCCAGCGCGCTTTCCCCGCCATGATAGGAGAACCGCACATGGTCAAACGCCACAGCCGGGGCTCCCGCCTTTTCCTGTGCCCCTTCCCCGTCCCGGATGGAGGGTTCGGTTTCCAGCACCTCCAGCACCCGCCCGGCGCTGGCAAAGGCCTTGGTATACATCACCACCAGATTGGCCACCACGATCAGCGCCAGCAGGATCTGGTTGACGTAATTGATAAAGGCAATCAACTCGCCGGTGGTCATGTCCCCAGCCCGGATCTGCACCCCGCCGACCCAGACGATGAGCAAAACGGCCGCGTTCATAATCAGCTGTGTCACCGGGTTGAGCAGAGCCGACAGCTTGCCCACCCGAATGGCCGCCTGCTTGTGGGCATCCGCCGCCTCGTCAAAGCGTTCTTCCTCCCGCTTTGTGCGGGCAAAGGCCCGGATCACCCGCACACCCGACAGGTTTTCCCGCAGAATCAGTCCCAAACGGTCCAGCCGCTTTTGCACCGTGCGGTACATGGGGGTGGTTTTGTTCATCACCAGTACGATCACCAGCACAAACAGAGGGATGGTAGCCAGAATAATGAGCGCCAGCTTCCAGTTGATGGCAAACGACATGATTACCCCGCCGATGCACAAAAACGGCGCGCGCACCACCAGGCGGATGAGCATGGCTACCGCCACCTGCAGCTGGTTGATGTCGCTGGTGACCCGGTTGACCAGAGAGGATGTGCCGAAAGCGTCCCATTGGGCATGGGACAGGGAGGTGACCTTTTGGAACACCGCGTTGCGCAGCCGGGTGCCGAACCCCTGCGATGTGATGGAGGCCACATACTGGCACACCAGCGCGCTGGCAAGCCCCAGCGTCACGATGCCCAGCATCTGCCATCCCATCTGCCAGATCACGCCGCTGTTGTCCGCTGCCACTCCCTCGTCGATGGCGCGAGCCATCATCAGCGGGAGATACAGCTCAAGTATCGCTTCGAGCAGCTTGCACAGCGGCCCGATGATGCAATACTTTGTATATGGTTTGAGATACGGTCCCAGCTTTCCCAAATGCATGTTCGGTTCCCCTTTTTCACTATATAAAAAGCAGCGCCGGGGCGCTGCTTTTCAGTGTGCCGGAAACCGGCACACTGCTGGACGGGGGACTTCGAATCACTTCGCCTCATCTGTTCGGCTCGCTCTCTATGTCCCCCGCCAGTTCCACCCCCTATCTTGAGCTGACAAGGTGTTTTTCCAGGGCGCATGTCCCTGGAAAAACAATTTTGGGATGTATTTTCTTTTAATTCATCTCAAAATTTTTGTGCCGGGGCGCTGCTTTTCACTTTCCCTGTCAGATCGTCTCCAAGGCCTGCGCGATATCGGCCAGGATATCGTCGACATGCTCAATCCCCACCGACAAGCGCACCAGATCGGGCGTTACCCCCGCTTCGGCAAGCTGCTCGTCGTTCATCTGGCGGTGGGTGGTGGAAGCCGGGTGGAGCAGGCAGGAGCGCAGATCGGCCACATGGGTGGCGATGGCGATCATCTTCAGGCCGTCCATGAAAGCCTGGGCCGCCTGACGGCCGCCTTTGATGCCGAAGGACACCACCCCGCAGGTGCCGCCGGGCATGTATTTTTGCGCCAGCTCGTAATTTTTATCGCCCGGCAGCCCCGGGTAGCTCACCCACGACACCTTGTCGTTCTTTTGCAGCCACTCGGCCACCGTCTGGGCATTGCGGCAGTGCCGCTCCATGCGCAGATGGAGCGTGTCGATGCCCTGGCTGAGCAAAAAGGCATTCTGGGGGCTGGGGGTCATCCCCATATCCCGCATCAGGTGACAGCGGGCCTTGGCAATATAAGCCGCTTTTCCGAAATGGTCGGCATAGACAATGCCGTGATAGGTCTCATCCGGCGTGGTCAGGCCGGGAAACTTGTCCGCGTGGGCCTTCCAGTCAAAATTGCCGCTGTCCACCACAATGCCGCCCAACGCCACCGCGTGGCCATCCAGATACTTGGAGGTGGAATGGGTCACAATGTCGGCGCCGAATTCAAACGGGCGGCAGTTGATGGGGGTGGGGAAGGTGTTGTCCACAATCAGCGGCACCCCGTGCGCGTGGGCATGGCGGGCGTACTGCTCAATATCCAGCACATTCAAAGACGGGTTGGAGAGGGTCTCCCCAAACACCAGCTTGGTGTTTGGCCTAAACGCCGCTTCCAGCTCCTCATCCGAGGCGAACGGCTCGATAAAGGTGACCTCGATCCCCAGATCCCGCAGGGTTTTGTAAAACAGGTTAAAGGTGCCCCCGTATACCGCGCTGGCGCTGATGATATGATCGCCGCTGCCGGCAATGTTGAGCACCGCCATCATGGTGGCTGCCTGGCCCGCCGAAGTCATCAGCGCGCCCACGCCCCCTTCCAGTGCCGCCACCTTTGCCTCCACCGCGTCGGTGGTGGGGTTGGACAGCCGGGTATAAAACGGACCGCTGGTTTTCAGGTCAAACAAATCGCCCATTTCCTGGGAGCTGTCATATTTAAAAGTGGTGCTTTGGTAGATCGGAAGCACCCGGGGTTCTCCGTTTTTGGGCTTCCAGCCCTCCTGGATGCACTTGGTTTCGATATGCCAGTCGCTCATACTGATTCCGCCTTTCGGTATAATGTTCGGTACAGCGGGGGTATTATACCACAATCCTATAGAAATATCAAAAGATTTTTGCGTACCGGAGCGTTGTATGGTATACTATCTTGCGCATAGGTTTGCCGGATGGGATTTCCCGCCGGACAGGCCGGTACTCAGGAAAGGACGTGCGAAAGCATGGATCATTATGTGGAACAACTGGTGACAAGGCAAAAAGGCGGCAAGGAATGGGGCATCACGGCTCTTTCCATTCTGGTGGCCGTTGGACTTTCGGTCCTGTGTTTTCTGTTTTTGGGGATGCTGTTTATCATTGTTGCCGTGGGCACCGGATATGCGGCGTATTATGTTATCACGGCACAGACAGTGGAATATGAATACTGCGTGACCAACGGCGACATCGACATCGACAGCATCGTCGCCAAGCGTAAACGGCGGCGGATCGTATCGGTGGCCGGGCGGAAGATCGAAAGCCTGGAGCCGTTTGGCGGCGCCATTCCCGACGGCTTTGACCGCACGGTGGTGGCGGCGCCATCCCCCGACGCACCGGGATGCTGGCGGTTCACCTACCACAGTAAGAAAAACGGGCGCACCCAGGTGATCTTCCAGCCAAACGATGCGGTGCTGGAGGAATTGACCGATGGGCTTGCCCGCCCCTTGCAGATCGAGGTACGCCGTCAGAAGGGGTAAAACCGTTAAGGAGGAGAAAAGCATGTTGGTACTCAATACAGAGGAAATGCGCCAGGCGGAAGCAGCCGCCAACGAATCCGGACTGGAATATATCCGGCTGATGGAAAACGCGGGCAGCGCGGCGGCACGGGTGATCCGCGAGCATTACCCGGTGAACGGCCGTCCGGTGGTGATTTTGTGCGGCAGCGGCAACAACGGCGGGGACGGCTTTGTCATCGCCCGTAAGCTGCTCGACCAGAACGCCAAGGTGTCGGTGGTGCTGACGGGGGAAATGCCCCGCACCCAAAACGCCATGGAAATGGCGCAGCGCATCCGCCTGCTTCCCATCCCGGTCTACCGCTGGCAGCAGGACCCGCAGGCCGCCATCGCCGTAGTACAAAACGCCCAGCTGGTGGTGGATGCGGTGTTCGGTATCGGTTTTCGCCGGGTCCTGCCCGATTCTCTGCGGGGATTGTTCCGGCTCATCGGCGACCGAAGGATCCCGGTGGTGGCCGTGGACATTCCCAGCGGCATGAACGCGGACAGCGGCCACTGCGACCCGGATACCCTGCGCGCCGAGCGCACCATCACCTTTACCGCCCTCAAGCCGGCTCTGACCATGCCCCAGACCGCCTCTTTTTGCGGCGCGGTGGATGTGGTGGACATCGGCATCCCCTTTGAAATCTGTCAGAAATATGCCGGCTCCCCCACCCCCATTGAAATGCCCATGATACAGGAATGCTTCTCCCCCCGTCCGGCGAACAGCCATAAGGGCACCTTTGGCCATGTGCTGGCGCTGTGCGGAAGCTGGGGCATGGCCGGGGCCGCCGTTTTGTCGGTGCGGGGAGCTCTGCGGTGCGGGGCCGGCCTGGTGACCGCCGCCCTCCCCCGCTCCATTTATCCCATGGTGACCGCCGCCCAGCCGGAGGCTGTCTGCCTGCCTCTGCCTCAGGACCGCGACGGCCGTGTGGCGCTCGCCGCCCGCTCCGCCCTGCGCAAGGCGGCGGACAAAGCGACCTGCCTGCTCATCGGCTGCGGGTTGGGGCAAAGCGGGGATTTGTCCGAGCTGATCGCCGGTCTCATCGCCCGTGCCACCTGTCCGGTGGTCCTGGATGCGGATGGCATAAACCTCATGGCCCCGCATATAGATAGGGTAAAAGCATGTAAGGCCCCCTTAGTCCTCACCCCCCATCCCGGGGAAATGGCCCGCCTATGCGGCACCACCGTGGATGAGGTGGAAAAGGACCGAACGGGAACCGCCCGTCGCTTTGCCAAGGAACACGGCGTTTGGCTTGTGCTCAAAGGCCACCGCACCCTTGTCGCCTCGCCCGATGGCAGCCTGCTGGTCAACACCACCGGGAACCCCGGTATGGCCACCGGCGGCAGCGGCGATGTATTGGCCGGTATGATCGCTTCCTTCCTTGCACAGGGCATGCAGCCGCAGCAGGCGGCCATGTGCGGCGTATACCTGCACGGCCGGGCCGGCGACCACGCGGCCGAACGGCTGGGGCAGCACGCCATGCTGCCCAGCGACCTGCTGACTGAACTGGGGCCCCTGCTTTTAATGCTGGAAAACAGGAGCTGATGCTTTCATGCTGCGCCGCGGTCTGTGCGTTGTGCTGGGGTTTTGCCTGATGTTTACCTGCGCTTGCCACTCCCAAGGGGCGGATTCCTCCGTCCCCGTCACCACCGATTTTTCCTGTGACGCGGATATCCGCTATCAGGATATGTCCCTGCAGGGCAAACTTTCCCGTTCCTCTGCCGGGACCCTGTCCATCACCTTTTCACAGCCCGAAACCCTCAACGGTGTCACAGCTGAATGGACGGGTGAGACGGTCAAAGCGTCGCTGCACGGCCTGTCCTTTGAACTGCCGCCGGATACTCTCCCGGCCGGTGCGCTGGGAGGGGTGCTCACCGACGCACTGGATGCGGCGCTGCGCACCCCCACTGAAGGCCGTTTGACGCAGGAGGGCTGGCAGTGGGAAGGGACCGGCCAAAGCGGCGAGATCATCATTTTATCCGACCCCGCCGACGGTTACCTGCTTTCCCTGGAGGTGCCGGAGATCCCATTGTCGGTTTCGTTTAGTAATTTTGAGCAGACCAAAAAGGACAGTCCATAAAGCCCGCCCAAAATCATGCGGATTCTGCACGGAATCCACCGTATGATTTTGGGCGTTTTGTTTCTTGTGTAACCCGCTTTTATACGGTATAGTGAAAGATATATATACCACACAGGAAAGAAGGTATCAAAAAATGCAGACAGCGCTCTCCCCCCAACTGGCGGCCATGGCCCGTCTGGCCGCGGCAGAAGGGGCGGTTTTACTCAAAAACACGGGACAGGTTCTGCCCCTGCGTCAGGGACAGGCCATTTCCCTGTTTGGGCGCACCCAACACGACTATTACAAAAGCGGCACCGGTTCCGGCGGGATGGTACACGCGCCGTATACGGTGTCCATTCTGGAAGGGCTGCGCGAAAATCCACATGTGCTCATAAACGAATCTCTGGCCGCCGTGTACACCGCCTGGTGCCGGAACAATCCGCCGGTACAGAATCCCGGCGAGTGGGCCAGCGATCCCTGGTCACAGGAAGAAATGCCCCTTACGCAGGAGCTGGTGGACCAGGCGGCCGGATTTTCCGACACCGCTGTGGTGGTGATCGGCCGCACCGCTGGCGAGGACCGGGACGCTCTGGACCAGCCGGGCAGCTTCCGGCTGGCGGATGGTGAAATCGACATGCTGCGTTTGGTGACCAAAACCATCCCTCACGTGATCGTCCTGCTGAATACCGGTCATATCCTCGATATGAGCTGGATGGACGCCTATCCTGTGGATGCGGTGCTCTATGTATGGCAAGGAGGGATGGAGGGTGGCCGCGCTGTGGCCGACCTGCTGACGGGACAAGTCCCTGCCTGCGGCAGGTTATGCGACACCATTGCCTATTCTTATCGGGATTACCCTTCGTCCGGCTGTTTTGGCGCAGAGGACTACATCGAATACCAGGAGGATATTTATGTTGGCTACCGCTATTTTGAAACCTTTGCTCCTCGAAAGGTGCGGTATCCCTTTGGCTTCGGTCTGTCTTATACTAGGTTTACCCACACGATAGATAACGTGACCGAAGCCGGCGGCCAAATCGCGGTGACCGTGACGGTGACCAACACCGGCTCATACGACGGCAAGGAAGTGGTGCAGATATACCACGGGGCGCCCCAGGGCGTTCTGGGGAAACCGCTGCGTTCCCTTGCCGGTTTTGCCAAAACCGCCCAGCTGTCTCCCGGCCAGTCCCAGACGCTGACCATCCGGTTTTCCATAGCGCATATGGCTTCCTATGACGATGCCGGCAAAACCGGCCACCCCGCCTGTTACGTGCTGGAGCCGGGGGAATATCCGGTATACGTGGGCACCAACGCGCGGGATGTGCAGATGGTATACACCCACCGGCAGGATGCCCTGGTTGTAACCCAGACCTGCCAGGAAGCGTTGGCCGTACCCCCCGGCCATGGTTTTTCGCGGCTAATCGCCCTTTCCCGCCCAAACGGCGAGCTTGTAGAGGGGCGGGAACCGGTGCCGGTGCGCACCATCGATCCCCAAAGCCGGATAAACGAAAACCGCCCCCTTCCCCTTGAGGCGAACCAGCTCCAGGCGCTGGGCTGGCAGGATATTGCCGGGGGAACGGCATCCCTGGAAGACCTGATCGCCCAGTTGCCGCTGGAAGACCTGGCCCGTTTGTGCTGCGGGGAGGGCATGAACAGCCCCAAAGTAACGGCTGGAACTGCCTCAGCCTTTGGTGGGCTGACCGACTCCCTGCAGGCCCGCGGTATACCGGTGGGCTGCTGCGCCGACGGGCCCTCCGGCATCCGCATGGATTCCGGCGAGCTGGCCTCCTCTCTCCCGATCGGCACGCTGATGGCCTGCACATGGAACCTGCCGCTCATAGAACAGCTCCACCGCTTGGAGGGGGAAGAACTGCTGGCCAACCGGATCGACTGCTGGCTGGCGCCGGGGATGAACATCCATCGCAATCCCCTGTGCGGGCGTAATTTTGAATATTTTTCCGAAGATCCGCTGCTCACAGGGATGATGGCCTGTGCCGTCATCCGAGGGGTGCAGTCCTGCGGCGTGTGCGCCACCCCCAAGCATTTTGCCACCAACAATCAGGAGCACCGCCGGCACGATGCCGATTCCCGCGTATCCCAACGTGCCCTGCGGGAAATCTATCTCAAGGGATTTGAAATAGCCGTCAAGGCCGCCCGTCCCGCCGCTGTCATGACTTCCTATAATCCCATCAATGGCCGGCATGCCGCTTGCTGTTATGATCTGACCACCCTCCTGCTGCGCGGGGAGTGGGGATTTGACGGCATGGTGATGACCGATTGGTGGGCCAAAAAGGATGCGGATGGCATGCTGAAAGAGGAGGCCGCTATGGTACAAGCCCAAAACGATATCGCCATGCCGGTGGGCAACGATGCCTCTATCCGGGAAGCCGTAGCCGCTGGTGGACTGACATTGGGCGAGGTGCAGCGCTGTGCGCTTCATGTGCTGCAGCTGCTGGCTCGTTCCCCGGCCGGCAACCGGGCGGGGACAGCTGCTTTTGACTACCGCCCCGGACCGGATTGGTTCGCGGTGGACGTTATCCCCGGCGGGTAACCGGCGCTTTACAAAATAAGCCGCCGCTCTCCAAAAGGAAAACGGCGGCGCTTGTGGTCGGCAGGCAAATCAGAAGCGGTCCTGGTTCTCCTGCGGGTTCTTGTTCTGGTTCTGATTGGGGTTGTTCTTGTTCTGGTTCTGGTTTTTGTTCTGATTCTGGTTCTTATTCTGGTTCTGGTTGTTCTGGTTCTTGTTTTGGTTGCTCATAAGGTTAACCTCCGTTGGATATTGATAAAATGTAGCGCGTGTGTCGTGCGCGCCCGATAATAGCATGGACCGGCGCTGCCGCTTTATGCATGCAAAAAACGAAAAAATTTTGAGCCGCGCAACATGGCCGAAAAACAGGTGTTGACAATTTAGCTTTGGTGTTTTATAATTGAAAACAATCCTGTGACAGACTGTGAAGGGAATAAGACACGGGTGGATGTGTCAAGAGAGCCGGTGGGTGGTGCAAACCGGTCATGTCCTTCGTGTGGATAGCTCATCCCGGAGTCGTTTGCCCGAGCCGCTGGGTGTAGGGCAGACCGCGTGGCCGCGTTACCGGCCGGAGCTTTGACTGGAAGCTCATGGAGGGACAGTTTTGCAAGCTGTCCGAATCAGGGTGGTACCACGTGCGTTTCGGCGCCCGTCCCTTTGGGGCGGGCGCTTTTTGTATTCTTGCAGCAGACAGGATAATTTGGAAAAGGAGGCTGTTTTTTATGAATTCCGGTTATCAAAAGTATGTGCCCTTTGAGCAGATCCATCTGCCCGACCGGCAATGGCCAAATCGCGTCATCGACAAAGCGCCCATCTGGTGCAGCGTGGACCTGCGGGACGGCAACCAGGCGCTGGTGACGCCGATGAACCTGCCCGAAAAGCTGGAGTTTTTCAAGGCCCTGTGCGACATGGGCTTTAAAGAGATCGAGGTGGGGTTCCCCTCCGCGTCCGAGACCGAATTTGAAATCTGCCGCGAGCTGATCGAAGGCGGCCATATCCCCGACGATGTGACCATTCAGGTCCTGGTGCAGGCGCGCGAGCACCTCATCCGCAAAACCTTTGACGCCATCCGTGGCGCCAAAAACGTGATCGTTCACTTTTATAACTCCACCTCCACCCTGCAGCGCAAGGTGGTGTTCAAAAAGGACATGGACGGCATCATCGACATTGCGGTGCAGGGCGCCAAATTGATCCGGGAGCTCACCGACAGCTTCGACGGCGGCACCAACATCCGGTTTGAGTATTCGCCCGAGAGCTTTTCCGGCACCGAGATGGACAACGCCGTCGCCATCTGCGATGAAGTGATGAAAGCCCTTGGCTCCACAAAGGAAAACCCGGTGATCCTCAACCTGCCCAACACGGTGGAGATGTGCACTCCCAACACCTATGCCGACCAGGTGGAATATTTTATCCGGCATCTGCCCCATCCGGAGGCGGCCATCATCAGCGTCCATCCCCACAACGACCGGGGCACCGGCGTGGCCGGTGCGGAGCTGGCCATGCTCGCCGGCGCGCAGCGGGTGGAAGGCACCCTGTTCGGCAACGGCGAACGCACCGGCAACCTGGATATCGTGACCATGGGCCTGAACATGTATACCCAGGGGGTGGACCCGGGACTGGACTTCAGCCATCTGCCCGCTTTAAAAGACATGTATGAACGCTGCACCAAAATGCACATCCATGAACGGCAGCCCTATGCCGGCGAGCTGGTGTTCACCGCCTTTTCCGGTTCCCATCAGGACGCCATCAACAAGGGTATGGAATATATGCGCACATCGGGCACCCCCTACTGGGAGGTTCCCTATCTGCCCATCGACCCGGCCGACGTGGGCCGCCAGTACGAGCCGATCATCCGCATCAATTCCCAGTCGGGCAAGGGCGGTGCCGCCTTTGTGATGCAAAGCGTGTTCGGCTATCACCTGCCCAAGGCCATGCATCCCGAATTCGGCGCCATGGTAAAGGCGGAATGCGACAAACTGGGCCGGGAGCTCTCCGCCCAGGAGTTGATGGAGCTGTTCAACCGCAACTATCTCGAGGTCCCCGCCAAATATTCCCTCCAGTCCTATTCCGTGCAGGAGCAGAAGGACGGCCATGTCCACTTCAAAGGCGTGATTGCGGTGGACGGTGTACCCACCGAGGTGGAGGGGAGCGGTAATGGTCCGCTGGACGCCTTCTTCAATGCGGTGCGCTCCATGAAGATCCACGAATACACCTTCATCTCCTACAACGAACATGCGGTTTCCTCCGGCTCTGACTCCAAGGCCATCGCCTACATTGAGCTGAAAAAGCCGGACGGCCAGCACATTTTCGGCGTGGGTCTGGAAAACAACATCAACTTAGCTTCCATCCAGGGCGTTTTGAACGCCATCAACCGGGCGGAACAGGCGAAATAAAAGGAGGCAACCATTATGAAACAATATTCCGTTACCCTGCTGCGGGGGGACGGCATCGGGCCGGAAATCGTGAATGAGGCGGTCAAGGTGCTAAACGCCGTCAGCCAGAAAAGCGGGTTTTCTATCGCGTACACCGACGCCCTGATGGGCGGCTGCGCCATCGACGCAGCCGGCACTCCCCTTCCGGAGGAAACCGTCGCCGCCTGCAAGGCTTCCGACGCGGTGCTGCTGGGCGCGGTGGGCGGTTACAAGTGGGATACCCTGCCCGGCGATCAGCGGCCGGAGGCCGGCCTGCTGGGTATCCGGGCGGCTCTGGGGCTGTTTGCCAACCTGCGCCCCGCCAAAATTTATGGCCCGCTGAAATCCGCCTGCCCCCTGCGGGAGGACATCATCGGGGACAACATGGACATCATGGTGGTGCGGGAGCTGACCGGCGGCATCTATTTCGGCCAGCGGGGCCGGGAATCCACCGACGGCGTGGTTTCCGCCTACGATACCGAGCGTTACTCGGTGCCGGAAATCGAGCGGATCGCCCGTGTGGCGTTTGAAACCGCCCGCAAACGGGGCAAAAAGGTGCACAGCGTGGACAAAGCCAATGTGCTGGAATCCTCCCGGCTGTGGAGGGAGACCGTCATCCGGGTGGCGGAGGAATATCCGGATGTGGAGCTGCACCATCTGTATGTGGACAACGCCGCCATGCAGCTGGTGCGCAATCCCCGGCAGTTTGACGTCATCCTCACCTCCAACATCTTCGGCGACATCCTGTCCGACGAAGCCTCCCAGATCGCCGGTTCCATCGGTATGCTGGCCTCCGCTTCCCTGAGCAGCGGCAAATGCGGCCTGTATGAGCCCATCCACGGCCTGTCTCTTATACACATCTGACGCT
>ENA-UALL01000401-UALL01000401.1-human-gut-metagenome-genome-assembly--contig:-NODE-401-length-22475-cov-7.208029_pt1 | contig 22475 bp, 21 predicted proteins | sample MGYA00243699_ERZ654466 | MGnify/ENA primary metagenome ERZ654466 (study PRJEB26926, sample SAMN06164635) | human gut metagenome | biome: ENVO:00009003; feature: ENVO:2100002; material: ENVO:00002003...
CTTATCCCTGAATCTCTCTCGCCTTTTTCAGTCTCACATCATTGACAATCGTACATGGACTGAATATTTTCCTGATTCCGGGGAATACTATTTTCTTTGTTTATTGCGAAACAAAAATTGACCATCGCTTACCTTTTTCATTTTTGTATCTATAAAATCGTATATGTACTCATTCCTTTTGTCTACAGAAGCGCGGCTTTTAAAAATGCAAAGAGGGCGAGCAAACTATTTTTTACCCAACCCCATTTACATTCTCAAAACATAAAAATCAATGTGAAAGGAACACTTCCTGCTCGATTGTCACACCGTATTCGATAATGCGCTTAATGGCATTTTCAAACAGAGGATATTCTGCTTTCTCTAATGCTACCCTCAGTTTTTCCAAATAGTCTGCTGAACGAGGAAGTCCCATTTCGTGGTAGGCGACCACGTCCTCTGCTGTCATCCGCATGGGCTGCAATTGGGGAATCAACTGCCGCAGATGCACAAACATTTGGAATCCCCCCAGATCAATATCAGCCCAAAAGTAAACCGGTACGCCATCAGGAATGGCATATACAATTAGCGAAACGAGTTTTCGTTTTTGAGGGCTGAGAAAACCGCCGTGATAAATAACCAATTCATTGGCAGCCATTTCAGACAGCACATATTCATCGTAATTCGTCTTGTTCTCGATGAACACAATCTTCCCGATATTTTTTAAATTTACGGATGTGATAGCATCAATAGCCGTACTCGGCAAAGCAATTCCGTATGGCATAAGCGCATCAGCATGAACAATCCCCCTGGCTGTTTCCAAAGAAAAATCACCGGAGAGTTCGTAAATTTCAGGACGTGCATATATGCCAAGACAGGCAAGTTTATCCCGAACTCCCATCTCTTCTCGTTCACAAAGTTCAGAAAGATCAGAACAATATTTTTGCGCAATGCGCAGAAATTCATCCCGGATTTCCCGTTCAAAATATTTGCTGTCATGATAACATTTGCTGCTAAAAGTTCGCATGGTGATAGAATTGCCATGCAGCGAATCATACATAGCAAGTGCCACCAGCAGTTTGGATAAAAACACCGTATCTCTTTTACAATAAGCAGGAACGCTAAACGCGTTTTTGGCCTTTGCGCAAAGCTCGTCCCGCCACAGGATAATCCATGAAGTTGAAACAGAAGACAGCTCTTTTTCAATCATTTGTGCTACAACAATCGCTTGTTCCTTTGGATGTTTTCTCCCCACAAGAGGGTAACACGCGTCCACGCGATCCAGATTCAGAATAATCGCAGAAAGAACCGGTCGCTCTGTGACCCATTCCAGCGCAACCAGATGATCTTTTTCCAACTCTTGTGCCGCCTGATTAAACGCATCACGAACAGAAGCCTCTTGATATTCGTACTCCGGAAGCTCCTTCTTTTCAATTCGCAGCATAACGCGGCGGGTGGACACGCCCGGTTCAAATAGATGCTTGCTATTCTCGTATTTATCCAAAAGCCTAGAAAGGATAATGCTTTGTTTCATTCGTGAGGAATCTCCTTACCATAGGATAAGATGTGCATTTGATATTTGTCCTTGCTAACCAAGAGGGTACGATCCGCCAAAGGCATGATATCCGGTAGCTTGTCCGGAGGTGTGCAGATAATGGCTTGCAGATGCATCTTTCTAAGCAGGCGAACACTTTCAATAATTCGGTCGCTATCCATTTTATTAAACGCTTCATCAAACACAACCAAGCGTACCGTATTATTGACAAGACCGGAATGATCGTTTACCTGATACAACTGCGCAAAAGATGCCAGTACAGCAATATAGAACGGCGTTTGGGTTTCGCCGCCGGACTTGGTATTTAGAGTCTGGGACAGCAGTTGTTTCGAGCCGTTCCGATCGGTCGTTTCCAAATCGAACTTCAAGTATGTCCGAAAATCGGTATAGCGTTCAATGTTCTGTTTCAGTTCGCTCTCTTTGCGGGCGTTCAGTTGTGTATCGTCTGAAGTGGCTATACGGCTGAATAGTTCTTCAATCAGTTTCCCGTATTTCTGCTGGAAAGGTAACGCAAACAAGCCTGCTTCGCCTTCCATGAGGTCAGGATCCATGATCATATCGTAATATTCTGCATAATCCGGATTCCTATCTACACGAAACTGATAGCGATCGGTGCCGAATTGCGCCTGTTTCAATGCTTTGTTGAGATTTATGACTTGCGATTGCACTTGGTCTATACCGGATTTGAGTTTAGCCAAAAAATCGTTTTGAAATTGCTCCATGGCGCTTTCCCGCGCAGCCTGAATCTTTTGACGATATTTCGGCAGTTCACTCTCTTCCAGCAAACGCATCTCTTCTGAAAATTCATCGTTATCAATAGCGTCATAACGAAAAGCACATGGCTGAAAATCCCGCACGTAATCCGAACGTCTGGAAAACAGCTTTTTCTGTGCCATATCTTTTTCGTTGACCGTCTGCGGAAGACGATCGCCAAAGTTTTTCGCCACAACAGACGCCTTCTTAAGACGTTTCAATTCCTGTTGATAACGGGGAATGCCGACACCATCTATGAAGGCTTGCGGAAAATCTTCACTGATTTGATATTCAATATCATTAAATTGCTGCCACAGGCCCGGAAGCACATCGTAATCTAACGTATGAATCCGTTCTTCCAGGCGAACTTTTTCATTATCGTGCTGTCTTTGGATGCTTCGCAAAGAGTGAATTTCTTGCTCCAATTTATCGATTTCCGTGTCTATTTGCATCAACCACGTAAGATCCAAACCGGAAATTCGATTTTCAATCTCAGAAAGCTCATTGGAAATCTCCAACCCCCGTAAATACTCTTCCTGGTACTGTACCACAATGCTTTGCACAAAGTAGTGCGAAAAAACATACTCTTTATTTTTCTGCCTGTTCAATTGCTCAAAAACAGGACACCAGGTGCGAATGCCCTCTTCAATAGCCTCCAGGTCAGAAAGCAACCGCGCAATCCGCAAATCCACCGCTCGGCGACCGATAAAAGCGTCTTCCATGCGATCTTTCGGAATGGGCCGCATTACATACCCTTGATACAGCATACCCGCCGGTGTAATAGCAATTTTGTGCTCTCTCAACCGATCCACACGGGAACAACAGACGACCCGTCCCAGCAGGTAATCAATGTATGTACGAGCCAGATCACTTTGTGTCTCTATTTTTTTAGCGAGGCTGTCCTCCCATGGCGCAATCGCTTCTTTTTCACGGAGTTTTTCAATATCGACCAAACCAAAGGACTGTCTGCCATATTCCTGTTTTATTTGATCATAGATGGATACGGCTTGTTTATAATGCCGGGGATCAACCAACAGATAGAACTTCTGAAAATTGAGGTATCCCTCAACAGCGTTTCGCCATTGCTCTTCCGATTCGGAAATTTCCAGAACATCGGCAAGGATATCAATCTGAACACGCTGTGCTGTTTGCTTATGTAATTCGTCAGAAAGCCGATCTCTTAATTGCAGCAGCCCTTTGGGATAATCCTTGATATTCCTGCGCAGATTGGATAATACGGCTTCCTTTTGATCTTTTTCTTGCTGAAGGCTTACAATTATATTTTCAACTTTGTATGACGCCTCACGGACAACGGCTGCAAAGTGTGCCGACGCTGTCTGAGCGCTTTCAAAAACGGACAATGGTTTTGAAAATATAGTATAGTCGCAATTTAAAAAAGGAGAAAAAGCAGCTCGTAAAGTATCAGCAGCTTCTATAACAGCAAGAAGGGGGTCAAGCATCGGCCATTCGTGAATTTTGTTACACAGATTGCACAGCAAGTCCGCTTCGCGTCTGACTTCTACAGCAACATTCCGAAGCTGTAATAAAAGCTTTTGCCGCTCGCCCTCTAAATGCTCTTTCTGCGTGGACAGCTTTTCCTGCTCGCGATAAATGTCGCTTTGACCGCGCGCAGTAATCAGTTCATTTTTTCGCTGCTCCTTTTGAGTGATTAAGGGTGACATTTGTTCAAACGCATCGTTTGCCTTTGCAGCAGCTTTAACGCAGTCTTCTTTTTCCAACTCGTGTTTATCAATTTTTGAACGCCAAGCCTCTTTTTTCGCCCAAGCGACGAGAAATCTATGTTCCTGCCAACGATTGATTGCTGCCTGCCACTCCCGATATAAGCGTGCGATTTCTTGAAGTACGGCTAATTTTTCCTCCTGACGCTGCGCCAGTTGTTCATGCCGTTTATAGTCCCGGATATTTTGCTGCATAGCCTCTATGTCAGGCTTGTTGGGAATATCACAGATATTCTCCGTAATGAATTTCTGAATATCCACAATCGGGCGGAAAGAAACCGCCTTTTTCAGCATACGGCTCACCTGTTCGTTATGGACATTCCACTTTGCCAACATATCCGACCGGTACTGCTTTTGCGTATCGTATAGTTTGGCATGAACGCCATATAGCTGTTTAAGATAGCTACGCAATCCGGGAATGTCCATCGCCTCTTGATTCTCAAGGAAGCAATTCTCCGGGATGACACCATCATAAATAAAGAAACGCTCTTGGCAAGTTCCATCGCTGCGGCAGTCAAAGACAACACCGGTTACAAAATGTGTCCCCTCTGTTTCATCTAAGAATTCACAAGCGATATAACTGGAAAAATCCTTACCGCGTCTGGAATAAGGAGAATTCTCATCCATATCCGCGCGCAAATAGCCATCCAATGTACGCTGCGATTTTTCATTCGCCGCCTGGTTAAAGTTACGGGAATTGGTTTCGCCGAGGAGAACAATTTGCAGCGCGTCAATAACCGTGGATTTACCGGCGCCGTTTTTACCGGTCAGAAAATTGATATCATCTACTTCTATGAGCTGTTTGGAAAAGTACAGCCAGTTAATCAGCAGGATCTTCTTCAGCTTCTTCATCCTCGTCCTCCTTCCGCAATACAGCGACAGTGGCGCTCAATTTCTCGCTAGAAACAGCAGTTAAAATCGTGGGAAGAATAGCAAATTTACAGCCGGTCTGGTTGTACTTTCCATCGATCCGTTGGATAATACAGTGATTGTCCAAAAGTGTCAATGAGCGCTTTATTTCATCCATGTTCGGTTTGGAGGGAAGTATGGCATAGTCGGTCACTACTTTTTCCAGCACATCACGCACTGTACAGATCACATCATGCTCCAGGCCGACACGCTCCTGGTTTTCATCATAGATCATACGGATCGCCAACAGTATAGCCGTTTCCTTTTTGCCTAAATTACAACGGTTCACTTCATCTGTATTCAGCACATAGAAATACCCATTAAAATCATCTTTCCGCAGATCCCAATCCAAAAGAGACAAATACTCCCGCACTTCTTCATAATGGCTGGAAAGAAATGTATAATCCGGATTGTTTACGCGTCCTTTGTCGGGATGAACCATTGTACGCACGACAAAGGTTCGGCTGAGCAACTGATTGCAGACCGCCTTAAACTGCTCCAATTCTTTTTGTGAAGCCCCGCTGATCCACTCAAAATTCATCGTTTCCCCTCCTTACGTGTGATTTGCAGCTGCGGAATAGAATAACCGTTTTCAGAGAATGTCCCGCCTAATTCTTTTACGGCGTGAGCCGCAGACGCATCACTGCTGAGCAGTACCGTCAGCAAACTCATAATATAGGCTTTGTCATCCTCCAACCGTAAATCTTTCGAATAACAAATCCCCGATTCGCCCAACCATTTTTCAATGTAAGCAGCAACGGCTGTTCTGCCATATTCGGAATGCAGCAGTAATTCCGCCTGCTTGGTTATTTCGGAATCGATTGGTTTGTCTTGAATCAGAACAGGATCTGCTTTCGTGCGCTTTCCCGGCCGTTTGCGATACCAAAGGCTTTTGTCAGACAAGAACGACTGCTCACACAGCTGGAATGCAGGCTGAATTTTTTCCACAAGATCCGAAGCACGCCGGTTTCTTGACAAAGCTGTAAGTAAATAATTCAAGTTACCGCGAACGTTGTGATCCCGGTTGGTAAGGTTTTCTATTTTTTGTGTTGTTGCCCGGGTGTAACGGCGAACCTGCTGGTCGATTTCATCCAGATAGTCATTTTCAATACAATCATAGCGTTCTTTTACCCAAAAGATCTTTTGCAACAGATCGCCTCGGCAGGCTTCCAGGGTGGATTCACGTTTATCCTGCAATGCGGCGTTGGCCATGGCCATCAATGTATCATCATCTTCCAGCCAGCTGTTTAATATAGCTTGGATGGGAACACGATATTTGGGAACGGAATCTTTGATTTTCAGGGGCCGAATATAGGCTTCTACAACTTTTTGGCCGAAGTCATCAAAATGGGAGGCGAGCACTGCATTAACCTCTTGCATCTCAACCTGGATCTGAAAAAAGTGTTTCACATTGTGATAAACCATCTGCAGCAACTTAATAAGGGACTGGGTATTTTCGTAAGCGCTGTATACCGCTGCCATTTTGTCATAAACAGTAGCACCTTCTGAAGCCACTTTCAGCGCAGAGTAGGTGCCAAACACATAGGAATACCCCCGTACGGGACTGTCATCCCGCAACTGATGAAAAAGCTCCAGCAATCGGCTGCTATATCCCGGAACAGTAATGTACTCGTCAAAATCATCGCCGCGTTCTTTTTCAAACCACCCCTTATTGCAGAGCTTTCGAATAAGGAATCTAGCCCGCCCGGAGATATCCCGCAATTCTTCTTCGTCAATATCTTCTCCATCAAACGTAGCTTCAGCCAGCTGTCGCTCCATTTTTGCCCGTAGCATAGAATAGAATGTTTCTTCCGGAATTTTCAGATTTTCTCTATAGGCATTGTATAAAACCTCAAGAGCATCTGCGTATAATATTCGATTTGGTGAAGCCAATACGGAAAAGAGTTCGCTGGGAACTACTTCAAACAGTTTCATAGATAATCCCCCCCGAATGGTATTGCCATGTTGGAATTTTAGTGATCCGGCAAAATCAGCAGGCATATCTCCTGCTTTTCGGAAAAGCGCCGTTATATTATCCAAATCGGCACAATGAAATTCTTTCTGTCCAATGCTCCAAATTGCTTCGCCATGCAGGGAAAGATAGGAAATCATCCAATGCGCATATTTCAGGTAACTTTAACCAACTATAATTATAGCCGAAAGCAGACAATTCATCAATAATTATCCGGCGGATTTTAAAAACATAAACAATCAGCCAATTGTCTACTGTGGCGCGGATTCTGACTTGAATCCGTATCATTCCAAAATAAAAATACCAGTAGAAAAGAAAAGTATGAGCCTACAAGTTCAAATTGCAAATTTTCAATAGCATCAATAAAGCATCAAACGGTATGCGATTCTGTGCAAAAATCGATATACACTGCGCAACGATGCCATTGCTTATGCCTGCTTGCATTCTTCCTCATCCACTCCAAAACCGCGTGCCGAGGGTTCAAGTCCTTCTGCCCCTGCCAGTGAAAAACCGCTTGAAACCAAGGTTTCAGGCGGTTTTTTTCTGTCTTATTTTCTCTTGTGCTCTCCCATACTCTCCTATGCTTTTCACTTGATTTGTGTCAATGTTTGTGTCAAAAGTTGTGTCAAAATCAGATAGAGAAGTTTGCGGCCATATGCTTAAAACGTATGGGGGAAGATAAAAGATAGGTATTAGACATTAGGCGAAACCTCCTTTATAATAAGAACAGAAAAGGCAAAAAGCGACACCGCGATTTTCGTGTTTTCTGAATTTGAACAGGAGGCGGCGCAAATGAAAAAAACACTTTCCTTTCTTTTGGCAATAGCCATGATGATTTCTTTTGCAGCATGTGGAACAACAGAGCCCCAGGAAAGCAGCTTAGGGCAATCTGGGCAGACAGCACAGGGGAGCGGACCTTCACAAATGGAAACCTCCAGCCCGCAGCCATCGGACTCCACCGGGCAATCCGGCGGAGAAGGACAAAACAGTCCTATTCTGGTGGCCTATTTTTCCTGGGCGGACAACGCCGTTCTGGCGGAGGACGTGGACGCTGTCGCCTCTCCCAGTGTGATTCCGCCCGGCAATGTGCAGCAGCTGGCGGGGTGGGTACAGGAGGAAACCGGGGGAGACCTGTTTCCCATCCAGGTGACGGACCCGTATCCCAGCGACTGGGACGAGTGCCTGGCCCGTGCCAATCAGGAACGGGGGGATGACGCCCGGCCTTCGCTCACGGGAAGGGTGGAAAATCTGGATCAGTATGACACGGTGTTTTTAGGCTATCCCAACTGGTGGTACGGCGTGCCGATGGCGCTGCTGACCTTCCTGGAGGAAAACGATCTCTCCGGCAAACAGGTGTACCTGTTTTGTTCTCACGGCACCGGCGGTCTGGCCGGAAGCGTGGAGATTATCACCCAAGCTGCGCCGGATGCGGTGATTTCGGACAATATTTTCGACTGCTATGAAGAGGACGCCTCCTCCTCCCAGGAGGAGATACAAAACTGGGTGGCAGGACTTGGCTATTAAGGGCGGGAGGTTTTGGCCATGAAAAAATTTTTTCACGCAATGCTTTTGGGGGTGATGGCCTTTTCCCTTTCTGCCTGCGGGACCGGAGCTCCGGAGCCTGTGACATCCACGCCGGGTTCTTCTCCCTCCGGTACAGCGCCTTCTTCCACGTCTGGGCAGCCCACATCGGCCCCGTTATCCGAAATGTCATCTACAGATGAAGCATCTTCCACGACACAAGAACAGGTGGAGCCGGAGAACACCGCGCGGCGGATATCCGTTGAGTTCAACGGAAACACCGTCATTTACCAACTCAACGACGGGACAGCCGCCGCCTCGCTTTATGAGCAGCTTCCCCTTACCCTTGAGGTGGAGGATTACAGCACCAATGAAAAAATCTTTTATCCACCTCAAGAGCTGGATACCAGCGATTCCCCACCGGCGCAGGCAGGCGCCGGCACGCTGGCCTATTACGCGCCCTGGGCGGATGTGGTGATGTTCTACGGCGATTATAACGAAAATCCATCTCTCTATGAACTGGGACAAGTCGTTTCGGGAGGCGAGATGATCAGCCAGATGTCCGGGACGATTACCGTTACCGCTGTAGAGTGATGGGGATCATGAGATTTAAGGAGAAAATGCACATGAGCAAAACATTGGTTGCTTTCTTTTCCGCCAGCGGCGTTACCAAACGGGCCGCAGAAACACTGGCACAGGCAATTGGTGCGGATATATATGAAATGAAACCCTCCGTGCCCTATACCCGTGACGACCTCAACTGGAGGGACAGGCATTCCCGTAGCTCGATGGAGATGAACGATCCGTCCTCCCGCCCAAAACTGGCCGATACGCAGGCGGATATTCCGAATTACGACCGGATTTTTCTGGGGTTTCCCATTTGGTGGTACACGGCGCCTATGATTGTCCGCACCTTTTTGGAAAGTTATGATTTTGCCGGTAAGACCATCGTTCTTTTTGCCACCTCCGGCGGCAGCGGATTTGGGAAAACCGCGGCGGAGCTTTCCTCCAGCTGTCCGGGAGCGGTTATCCGGGAAGGGCGGCTTTTGAACGGAAACCTGACGAAAGAGACGCTCAGGCAATGGGCGGAAGCTTTGTGATTGGAGGCGTAGCCGATGAGGATTGTCATGATGGAGGGAAGCCCTAACCCAAAAGGCTCCTCCAACCTGCTGGCGGACTGCTTTAAACAGGGAGCGGAGGAAGCGGGGCATACGGTGGAAATTGTTGACGCTGCCCGCGCCGCTATTCATCCCTGCACCGGCTGCATCCATTGTGGATACGAAGGTCCCTGTGTGCAGAAGGATGATATGGAAAGCATCCGGCGCAAGATACTGGAGGCAGACATGATGGTGTTTGTCACACCGCTGTATTACTACGGAATGTCCGCCCAGCTGAAAATACTGATCGACCGGTTTTGCGCCTTCAACAGCTCAATCCAGCGCAAACATATGAAATCCGCTCTGTTGGCGGTGGCCTGGAACAGCGATAACTGGACCTTTGAGGCGCTGGAGTCCCACTATAAGACCCTGGTGCGGTATCTGAACCTGACGGATATGGGAATGGTATTGGGATACGGCTGTGGCACCCCTTCCATGACACAGCATTCCAAGTTCCCGCAGCAGGCGTACAATCTGGGGAAGCGGCTGTGAAAAGGGGGGAATGCCGGAAAACGAAGGGGCAAACCCAATGAATCTCAAACCGGAATGATGTGGAAGAAGGGGTGATCCTGTGAAGCCGAAAGCCATCCTCAAAATGGCAGTGGATGTCTTGATGACTTTTGCATTATTGTTTTTGATGGGATATCAATTCTGGGGGGATGTCGCCCACGAGTGGGTAGGAGCGGGGATGTTTGTCCTGTTCCTTTTGCACCATATCCTGAACGGGAATTGGTACAAATCCCTTTTGAAAGGTAAATATACGCCGTTGCGCCTTTTTCGGTTGATTGTTGATTTACTGGTGCTCCTCGACATGATCGGGCTGATGGTCAGCGGGGTTATGCTTTCAGGCCATGTCTTTGCTTTTTTAAGTATTCGGGGCGGTATGTCTTTTGCCCGCCTGCTGCATATGGCCGTATCCCATTGGGGCTTTGTCCTGATGGCGCTGCATTTGGGCTTGCACTGGGGAATGTTCCTCGGCATGGGCCGAAAGGCTCTTAGACTGCGGCAACCCTCCCGGCTGAGGAAGATCCTGCTGCCCATCCTTGGTGCGGCAATTGCTGTCTATGGCCTCACGGTGTTTATCCGGCGTGACTTTCTCACCTATATGCTGCTGCAAACACAGTTTGTATTCCTGGATTTCAGTGAGCCGGTCCCCCTTTTCTATTTGGATTATCTGGCCATGATGGGCACCTTCATCTTCCTGGCCTATTATATTTCCCGGCTGCTGTATAAACCGCCGGTCCCCAAAGCCCCGCATTAAAGTGTTTCATAGCGCCATAACGCGACAAGGAGGTTTCAAATGAAAAGGTTATTTTCTCTCTGTTTTGTGATGCTGCTATGTGTGGGAACGCTGGCAGGGTGCGCATCCCAGGAATCTCCTGTTTCACAGGGGGGGACTTCCTCGGACTCCAGTTCACCCGTGTCCCGGTCTCCGCAGCCCACGGCTGGTAGCTCCGGGCAACCGGAGGAAACAACCGGCACGGCCCCGACTGTGTATATGACCACAGATATCAGCGCAGACGGTTTGATGGCCGTTTACGAGGCGTTGGGGGCAGAGCTTCCGGAAGGGAATACCGCAGTGAAAATCAGTACCGGAGAGCCGGGCAGCAACTACCTGCGGCCAGAGCTCATTGGCGATCTGGTACAGGCGGTGAACGGTACCATTGTGGAGTGCAATACTGCTTACGGCGGCCAGCGGGCCAATACGGCCTACCATCTCCAAGTAGCGGAGGATCATGGCTACACCTCTATTGCAGAGGTGGATATCATGGATGCTGACGGTTCCATGACACTGCCAGTGACCGGCGGTACCCACTTGACCGAAAACTATGTGGGTTCCCATGTGGAAAATTATGATTATTTCGTGGTGCTTTCCCATTTTAAGGGACATTCCATGGCGGGCTTTGGCGGAGCCATAAAAAACACATCCATCGGCATTGCCTCCGCTGACGGAAAGGCCCACATCCACTCCGGTGGGACCGGCGGCAGTATGTGGGGCGGCGATCAGAACGCTTTTTTAGAATCCATGGCGGAGGCGGCCAAGTCGGTGAGCGACTACATGGAAGGCCGGATGCTGTATATCAACGTTATGAACCGGCTTTCTGTGGATTGTGACTGCGACGGCAGCCCGGCAGAACCGGATATGCACGATATCGGCATTTTGGCCTCCTTTGACCCGGTCGCGGTGGACCAGGCATGCATTGATTTGGTCTATTCCGCTGAAGATGGCGATTCTCTTGTCCAGCGTATCGAGAGCCGCAACGGCTTTTAACGCTCGAACACGCTGGAAAAATCGGCTTGGGCAGTCGGGAATACGAGTTGGTAAGCATTGACGGATAGAGGTGGAAGGTTGAAACAAGTGCTTAGCTTACTGATGGCCGGGATACTGGCTTTTTCTTTGGCCGCCTGCAGTTCCGGGGCTCCTGCACAGGAATCATCCGAATCGCAGCGGGAAGCAACGTCTTCTGGCGGGGAAGATGCCGCAGAAGAAACAGAAGCGCCGGAAGGCTTCCTGCGGATTACCGGAGGGACCTTTACCATGGGAAGCCCGGACAGCGAAGCCTGGCGCAGCACCGATGAGCCCCAGCATTCCGTCACAGTCAGTGATTTTTATATGAGCGCTTATGAGGTGACACAGCAGGAATATCAGGAGGTGATGGGCGATAACCCCAGCAATTTCTCCGGTGAAAACCTGCCGGTAGAAAGCATCTCCTGGCTGGATGCGGTGGCTTACTGCAACGCCCGCAGCGAACAGGAAGGGCTTACTCCCGCGTACACCCTTGACGGGGCCAGCGTGAGCTGGGACCGCAGCGCCAATGGCTACCGGCTGCCCACCGAAGCGGAGTGGGAATATGCCTGCCGTGCCGGAACCACAACACCCTTTAATACAGAAACCTCCATCAGCGCGGAGGAATCCAACTATTGGGGCGACTATCCCTATATGATTGAGGACAATTACTTTAATCAAGGGAATTTGGAAACGCAGCCCGGCGTTTACCGCCAGACCACGGTGGAAGTCAACAGCTTTTCTCCCAATGCCTGGGGGCTTTACAATATGCACGGGAATGTGGGCGAATGGGTCTGGGATTATTACGGCGAGTACAGCACAGGGGCCCAGACCGACCCTACCGGCCCGGAAACCGGCACCCGGCGGGTATATCGCGGCGGCGGATGGAACGACTTTGCGAAAAATCTTCGCAGCGCTTATCGGGCCGCGCTGCCCCAGGAGAACAGCAATTATAATATTGGGTTGCGGCTGGTGCGCAACGCAGTCGCCGGTGCCGGCAGTGTGGCCGGTTCTCAGACGAACACGCCAGGAAGCAGCGGCAAGAACGTCCTGATTGCTTACTTCTCCTGGGGAGGCAATACCAGGGGGATTGCGCAAGAGATCCAGCGGCAGACGGGAGCCGACTTGTTCGAGATCCAGTTGGTGGAACCCTATTCCACAGACTACAATACCGTGCTGGAACAGGCACAGAGAGATCAGAACGAACAGGCGCGGCCGGAGCTATCCACTCATGTGGAGAATATGGAGCAGTACGATACGATCATTCTGGGCTATCCCAACTGGTGGGCGTCCATCCCCATGCCGATTGCCTCTTTCCTGGAGGAATATGATTTTTCCGGTAAAACCATCTTGCCCTTCTGCAGTCACGGAGGCGGCGGGTTGGGACAGAGTCAGACAGCCATTGCAAAGTTGGTTCCGGACGCCAATATGGCGGAGGGCCTTGCCATCAATTATTCGGGCGGTTCCGGTATGCCGGACGATGTGGCGGCATGGCTGGACGCCAATGGAATCGACTGACAATAAAGCATTCTTATTTTCAGGAGGTCACACACCATGAAAAAGAATATCGGAAATACGCTGGCGCTGTATCCAACGCCCCTTGTGGTGGTTGGAGCTATGGTCAATGGGAACCCCAACTGGCTGTTGGTCGGACATTTGGGCATTATGGGCCACGATCATGTGATGGTCAGCCTGGCAAAGCCGCACTATACCAATCAGGGCATCAGAGAAAGCCGAAAACTCTCCATCAATATTGTGGACGAAGCGCTGCTTGCAAAAGCAGACCGTTCCGGCTGCGTCAGTGGCAGCAAAGAGGATAAATCGGAACTGTTTGCGTACAGCGTAAGCGAGGCAGACATCCCCATGATTACGGATGCACCTGTTGTGATGGAATGCAGCGTGGAAGATATTTACGAAACGAAAGGGTTTGACAACTTTATTTGTACAATCGATAACACCTATGCAGAAGAAAATGTGCTGACAAAAGAAGGTAAACTGGATTACCGCGCCCTTAAGCCCGTGCTGTTTGAGATGCCCACCTATGAGTATCTGAAAACCGGCGATGTTTTGGCTAAGTGTATGTCTTTTGGAAAGCCACAAAATAGCTGAACCTTGGTCCATAGTATGGAACGTCAGCTGCGCGAAAAGAACGGCCTTTGCCGCGCGAGCCGAATGATGAAAACAGGGCGGTGAGAGACCGATAAACCAAAGACGGCCCAGATAGACAAAACGACTGCAGCTAACCGTCCGGCGATCGTTCCCTGCCGCTGTTCTGGCAACGCCCATCGGATTGTGCAGGAAATTCAGTCCATCACAAGCGGGAGGCTGATGCAAGACGAACGCTCCGGCCCTTGTTCCCCGGCTGTATAAAAACAATCTGCCAAAAAATTTCTTTTCCCGTTTTATCCTCACTGCGGCGGGGCGGCCGGAGATATCCGGCGGGATATTACCAGGCTTTTCCCCAAGCCTGACGTGCAGAAAGCACTGAGCGTAAATGCGCAACGGCTGTGAGGAGCGGATGGGAACATTTCATCAACGGATTGCGGGAATCGTAGGAGGAGGCTCTATACATCCCGCGTTGGTTAAGGAGGTATGCACAATGCAATACACTACATTAGGCGATTCGGATCTGACCGTTTCCCGTATCTGTATGGGATGTATGGGGTTCGGCGACGCTAAAAACGGCCAGCACAGCTGGACGCTGGACGAGGAACATTCCCGTGAGATTATCAAGCGGGGACTGGAATTGGGAGTCAACTTCTTTGATACCGCTATCGGCTACCAGAGCGGCACCAGCGAGCAGTATCTGGGCCGGGCGCTCCGGGACTTTGCAAAGCGGGAGGACGTGGTGGTAGCCACCAAGTTCCTGCCGCGCACCCCGGATGAAATCGCCGCTGGGGTGACAGGCCAGCGGCACATTGTGCAAATGGTCAATACCAGTCTGAAGAATCTGGGGCTCGATTATATTGACCTGTATATCTATCATATGTGGGATTATGAGACGCCTCTCTACGACATTATGGAAGGGCTCGACCGCATGGTGAAAGCGGGCAAGGTACGGTATATCGGCATTTCTAACTGCTTTGCCTATCAGCTGGCCAAGGCCAATGCCCTGGCCGAAAAGGAGGGATTTCAGAAATTTGTCTCCATACAGGGCCATTATAACCTGATCTTCCGGGAGGAGGAACGGGAAATGGCAAAGCTGTGCGCAGAGGACAACATTGCCATGACCCCTTACAGCGCTTTGGCGGGAGGACGGCTCTCCAAGCATCCCGGAGAAACCTCCAAGCGGTTGGAAGAGGACAGCTATGCCAGATTCAAGTATGATGCTACCGCACAGCAGGACGCTGCCATTATCGGCCGGGTGGCGGAGTTGGCGGAAAAACGGGGCGTATCCATGACCGAGATTTCATTGGCATGGCTGCTCACCAAAGTGGCGGCGCCGGTAGTAGGCGCCACCAAATTGCATCATATCGAAGGGGCCGCCAAAGCGGCGGAACTTACCCTGTTGCCGGAAGAATGCGCTTATTTGGAGGAGCCATATCTTCCTCACAAGCTGGTAGGAGTGATGGCGCAGAACACACCGGTGGATTCTAAGCAAAAGCATGTATGGTCCACCGGTAATCAGAAAATTGAAAAGGCATAAGGAGGATTTTTAAGATGAACTACCGAGAAACCGATCCGGAATTTGCGCAGCGCTTTGAACATTTTGCTTTTGAGGAAGTACCTCATGAAGAAGGACAGCAACTTGACGAAGAAACCCGTCATATGGCGATCCTCGCCACACTGCTGGGCTGCCAGGGCTTGGATGAATTCAGGCTGGAACTTCCCCGCGCGCTGGATGCGGGGCTTTCTCCCGTTGCGGTCAAAGAAATCGTGTATCAGGCGGTGGATTACCTGGGCATCGGCCGGGTCAAACCGTTTCTTGACGCAACCAACGACATTTTGATGGAACGCGGCGTAAAACTGCCGCTGGAAGGACAGGCAACTACGACGATGGACAACCGTCTGGAAAAGGGGATTCAGGCTCAAGTCGATATTTTTGGGGACGGTATGAAGGAAGCATGGAAAAGCGGCCACATCAACCGGTGGCTGGCTGCCAATTGTTTTGGAGACTACTACACCCGCACCGGGCTTACGCTGGCCCAGCGGGAGATGATCACCTTTTGTTTCCTGGCAGCCCAGGGCGGGTGCGAGCCCCAACTGACCGCTCATGCAGGGGGCAACATGAATCTGGGGAACGATAAAGATTTTCTCGTGAAGGTTGTTTCCCAGTGCCTGCCATATATCGGTTACCCTCGCAGTCTGAACGCCATTACCTGTATCAACAGGGCGGCGAAAACAGGAAAATAACGGCAATCGCTTTTGCGGGACCCTGCAAACCATCCGATGAAACAAAGCATATATACAGTCTGCCAGACGGCCTGGAAGGAAAGCATCGGATTTCACAAAGGAGGGGCCGTGGTTGGAAATCATCCGGCGGGAATTTATTTATATCTGGTATTATTTCACTGTTCAGTTTGAACAGATTTTTGGTTGGTGGGTGCTGGGCATGGTGATGGCTCGGCGGTCTCCGTCTTTGCCAAGGACTATATTCACCGTGCTTTCCGCGCCCTTCAGGGGAAACGGCTGGGGATTGTGGGCGTCGTGGCGGCCAGTGCATTGGGGATTGCATCGCCGCTTTGCATGTACGGCACCATTCCCATTGCCGCTTCCTTTTCCCGCGGGGGAATGAAGGATGACTGGCTGGCCGCATTTATGATGTCCTCCATCCTTCTCAATCCTCAGCTTATCCTTTACAGTGCGGCGCTCGGCGGGACGGTCCTGGCCGTGCGTATTGTTTCCTGCTTTTTGTGCGGCATTGTTGCCGGGCTGCTGATTCGCTTTTTTTACAGAGACAAATCGTTTTTCAACTTTGCCGGCTTTGACGAACCGCAGAGCAGGGACACAGACCCCAACATCATCCTGTGCTACCTGAAGAATCTCTGGCGCAATGTGAAGGCCACGGGTCTTTACTTTTTGGCTGGCATCCTGCTTTCGGCGCTGTTTCAGCGGTATGTGCCGTCTCAGGCCATGACCGCTTTGTTTGGCGGCAATGAGGCGCTGGGCGTTCTGATGGCGGCCACCATTGGCGTTCCCCTTTATGCCTGCGGCGGGGGAACCATCCCGTTGCTGCAGCGGTGGCTGTGGGATGGTATGAGTGTGGGCAGCGCGGCATCTTTTATGCTGACCGGCCCTTCCACAAAAATAACCAACTTAGGAGCGCTCAAAATTGTGCTGGGGATAAAACGGTTTGCTCTGTACCTGGCTTATGTGATGGCTTTTTCTTTTGTGACGGGAGTGGTTGTAAACTTTATTGTGTAACCCGCAGAAGGGGCAAAGCTTCAGTACCAATCGTGTTTTTCATTTCGGTCAAGAGCGTTGATTCGGTCCATTTCGTCCTGCGTGAGCACAAAGTCATACAACTGGGTGTTTTCCTGAATATGCTCCGGGTTGCTGGAGCCGGGGATGACCACCACGCCTTTTTGCAGATTCCAGCGCAGGATGACCTGAGCCGAGGATTTTCCATGCGCCGCCGCAATGTCCGAAATCACCGGATCGCTGAGAAGCTCCTCTGTATGCCCCCTTCCGCCGAGCGGATACCAGCCCTGTACCACAATGCCCAGATCTTGGATATAGGGGATGACATCGTTTTCCTGGTAATATGGGTGGATTTCATTTTGCACCAGTGCAGGCGTAACGGTTATCTGCGGAAGAAATTCCTCCAGTTCTTCCACATACCAGTTGGAAAGGCCAATGGACCGGATTTTTCCTTCCGTTACGGCTTTTTCCATCGCGCGATAAGCCTCGACGTCTCCTGTGCCCGGATGATGGAGAAGCATCATATCGATGTAACCGATATCCAGCTTTTCCAACGCCTCTTCGATGGCTGCTTGCGGATGGGAAAACTGATCGGGATACAGCTTGGTGATGACAAAAATTTCCTCCCTTGGAACAGACGAAGCGCGGATCGCCTCTCCGATTTCTTCTTCATTGCCGTAAGCGTGAGCGGTGTCGATGAGCCGGACACCGCTGTTCAGTGCGGCTGTAACCGCATTTATGCATTCCTCGCCATGGAGGCTGTAGGTGCCAAGCCCGTTGATGGGCATTTCATATCCGCTGTTGAGAATAACGGTTTTCGTCATAAAGTTAAATTCCCTTTTTATGGTCTGCGTGCCTGTGCTGCCGGTATGGCTGCCGCTTGTAACGCTTTGTGATTCGGTTGCGCCTGAGCCTGTGCCTGTGCCGGATGCACCTTCGCCGTCTTGTATACCGCAGGCCGTCAGGCAGCAAGTCAGGAATACTATGGGCAGCAATAACGCTGCCTTTTTGATTGTTCTCATAAAAACGATCCCTTTCAGGCCAGGGCGGCTATCCGCCCTGGCCGGGCATTTATTGCATGGCTTTTTGGAAGAACGCTGCCATCCGGTCAAACGGGATCACATCCCGCTTATCATACAGATCGGTATGCACCGCCCCTGGGATGATGAGCAGTTCTTTATTGCCGGCATAGGGATTATCCTTTACCATATTGGAAAACGCATCCCGGCTAAAGTAGCAGGAGTGGGCTTTCTCCCCATGGATGAGCAAAACGGCGCTGCGGATCTCATGGCTGTATTGCAGGATCGGCTGATTCATAAAAGACATGCATCCCGTCACGTTCCAGCCGCCGTTGGAATTTAAAGAACGGATATGGTAGCCCCGTTTCGTTTTGTAATAGTCGTGATAGTCTTTTACAAAAAGGGAGCGTCCGCCGGCAGCGGGTCGGCCACGCCTCCCGCCAAAGCATAGCTGCCGTCTTGGTAATCCCTGGTTCTCTGTGCGTTGAGAGCCTGGCGCTTGGCATACCGTGCATCGGCGGAATCCTCTGCATCGAAATAACCTTTTGTATTGACCCGGCTCATGTCGTACATGGTGGAAGCAACGGTCGCTTTAATGCGCGTATCCAGAGCCGCTGTGTTCAGCGCCATACCACCCCAGCCGCAGATGCCGATGATACCAATTTTTTCCGGGTCTATGTTGGGCTGCACCGACAGGAAATCCACCGCCGCCTGAAAATCCTCCGTGTTGATGTCGGGAGAAGCCATGTAGCGGGGGGTTCCGCCGCTTTCGCCGGTGAAAGACGGGTCAAAGGCGATGGTGAGAAATCCTTTCTCCGCCATAGCCTGGGCATAAAGGCCGGATGCCTGTTCCTTCACCGCGCCGAACGGTCCGCAGACGGCGATTGCGGCCAGCTTATCCGGGGCGTCTTTTGGCTCGTAGAGATCCGCGGCCAGGCAGATGCCGTAGCGGTTGTGAAAGGTCACCTTGCGGTGGCACACCTGATCGCTTCTGGGAAAGGTCTTATCCCATTCCTGTGTTAAAATCAATTTTTCTTCCATTTGCCTATCCTCCATTTTGTCTTCTTTTTGCATGGCGTATATCATGTGGTCGAGACAGTCGATTTTGTACTGGTCCCGGTGCAGTTCATCCAAAAGGGCAGCTTTGTGGCGCATAAGCAGTCGGTATTGTTGACGGCGTTTTTGTCTTTGCTCAAGTTCCAGAAATTCTGCGATCAGGGGAGCGCCGCACCCAGCGTCCGACAGATTCCTTTGTATTTTGAAAAGACGGTCATCCGTAATGGCTTCCATCCAAAGTCACCTCCTTGCTGTCTTTTATTGTATGTTATCACCTGTACAATAGCAAATACTTTGTTTTTATGTAGTGATATGCTTTACAAGCATTTTAGGATGGGGTATACTGGAAGAGTGTAAAGGAGGGATTCCGTATGGAGATTCGGGTGCTTCGCTATTTTCTGGCGGTTGCCAGAGAAGGGAATATTACCGCTGCCTCGAATTTTTTGCATTTGACACAGCCCACCCTGTCCCGGCAGATCCGGGATTTGGAAGAAGAATTGGGACAGCCGCTCCTGGTACGGAAAAGCCACCGGGTGACGCTTACACCGGAAGGAGTGCTGTTAAGAAAACGGGCGGAGGAAATCATCGCTATGGTGGATAAAACCGAAGCGGAATTTACTTCCATGGAAAATACCATCGGCGGCGACATTTATATTGGGGGCGGGGAAACACAGGCCATTGGACAGATTGCTCAGATTGCCAAAAGCCTGCGTGAGGAATATCCTCAGATCCGCTATCATTTGTACAGCGGCAATGCCCAGGATGTAACCGAACGGCTTGATAAGGGCCTTCTGGATTTTGGGCTCCTCATCCAGCCGGCCGATATTTCCAAATATGACTACCTCAACCTTCCCGGCCGGGACACATGGGGCGTGATGATGAGAAAGGACAGCCCTCTTGCGCAAAAAGAGTCTGTCGGGCGGGCGGATCTGCTGGACGTGCCGCTTATCTGTTCCAGGCAGGCGATTTTCCCCCAGCAGAGCCGCAACGAATTTTCCGACTGGTTTGGGGAGGACTTTGAAAAGCTGGATATTGTCACCACCTTTAATCTGGTCTACAACGCAGCAAGGATGGTGGAGGCGGGAATCGGATATGCCATAACCATCGATGGGCTGATAAGCACCGCAGGGGACAGCCGGCTGTGTTTCCGGCCGCTCAAGCCCCGCCTGGAATCAGGACTCAATATCATCTGGAAAAAGTATGCGGCCTTTTCTCCTGCTGCGGAATTGTTTTTGAAACGGATGAAAGAAAGCTTCACCGCATGATGGAGCGGCCACATGGACGCGGCCATTGCTTTTTGGGCATGAATGCGATAAGATTAGTTCAACACCGTTTGGGGAGGATGAAAGATGGAAATCCGGGTTTTGCGATACTTTTTAGCCGTTGTTCGGGAGGAAAGCATCACCAAAGCGGCAGACGTGCTGCACATCACGCAACCCACTCTGAGCCGCCAGCTGGCGCAGATGGAGGATGAGATGGGGGTGAAACTTTTTGACCGGGGAACCCGGAAAATCGTGCTTACCAGCGAGGGGCTTTTGCTGCGGCGCCGGGCGGAAGAAATCCTGGAACTGGTGGACAAGACGGAAAAGGAGCTCATCCAGCAGGATGAAATGGTGGAAGGGGTGGTGTCTGTCGGATGCGGCGACCTGGCCGCGGTACAAATGCTGCCGGAGCTGTTTCGCTCCTTTCACGAGCGGTACCCGGCGGTGACCTTTGATTTGTACACCGCCACAGCCGACCACATCAAAGACCGGATGGACCGTGGGCTGACAGACGTGGGGTTGTTATTGGAGCCGGTGAATATAGAAAAATACGATTATATCCGCCTCAACCAGCGGGAGCGGTGGGTCGCCGCTATGCACCCGGATTCTCCGTTGGCCAAGTTGGAGCGCATCACCCCAAAGGATTTGGCGGGCTATCCGCTTATCCTTCCCAGGAGGCTGAATGTCCAGAGCGAGGTGGTCAACTGGTTTGGAAGCGGATTTGACAAGCAGGATATTCTCTTTACATCCAATCTGCCCTCCAACAGTTGCATCATGGTTCACAACAAGCTGGCTTGTTCCATTCTCATACAAGGCTCTATCACCTTTTGGGACAAGGAAAAAATCACCTACCGGCCCTTATCCCCGGAGCTTACGGCAACCAGTGTGCTGGCATGGAAACGGCAGCAGCCCTTTAGTGTGGCCGCTTCCAAATTTATTCAATACGCAAGGGAGGCGTTGCAGAAAAAACGTGATGCACTCCTTTTGAATGGGAAAACAAATGCTTAAAAGGCATTCTATTTTATAAAGAACAAGTATTAGACATGGAATACCAGTCGATTTATAATGTAAGTGCAGCGGGAATGTGTTTTCCGCAAGGCGCTTACATTATTTTTTTGGATAAATAAAGGCTGGCCGGACCGAACACAGGGGGAAAAGATCACAATGGAAGCGTTGCATTGGTATGAGGAGAACAGTCTGTCAAAGGACCATAACACACCAAAAGGCCGGGGAGACGAACCGGAAGCCGAACTGCGCCGGGGAGCTTATCTTCATTTTTTGCAACGGGTGGGCATGGATGCGGATGCCCGGAGGCAATTTGACGCGTTGTTGGGCAAAGGCCCTGAAACCACCGCCCAGCAGATTCGGATGCTACGAAAATACCGGTACCGGCTGTTGGAGGAAATTCACGGAAAGCAGCAGCTGTTGGACCAACTGGATTATCTCATTTATGAGATAAAAAACCAAAAATTAAAAAAGGAGGCGCAGCACAAGTGAAACGGCTTACAGCCATTTTGACGGCGCTGATCTTGGCGTTTTGCCTGACCGCCTGTCAGGATTCAGCGGAGGAATCCTCTTTTGGCAGTCATGAGCCGCCGGCCCAGGAGCGGACGACGGGTCACGCGGCAGAGACCACGCAGCCAACGTCCGCACAGGTACAGGAAACGCAGGACGGCCATATCTTGATTGCGTACTTTACATTGGGACGCAATGCTGAGTATCCGGAGGATATCGATGCGGGCACCTCGGCCAGCCTTGTTTTGGATGATGAAGAGTTGGTGGGAACCACCGAATTTGTAGCGGAGTTGATTCAGGACAATGTGGGCGGTGACCTCCACTTGATTCAGACCACCGAGCCCTATTCCTGTCTCTTATACACATCTGACGCTGCCGACGATAAGGCTCGTG
>ENA-UALL01000426-UALL01000426.1-human-gut-metagenome-genome-assembly--contig:-NODE-426-length-21426-cov-7.129007_pt1 | contig 21426 bp, 18 predicted proteins | sample MGYA00243699_ERZ654466 | MGnify/ENA primary metagenome ERZ654466 (study PRJEB26926, sample SAMN06164635) | human gut metagenome | biome: ENVO:00009003; feature: ENVO:2100002; material: ENVO:00002003...
TCTACACGAGCCTTATCGTCGGCAGCGTCAGATGTGTATAAGAGACAGACTATAGACAAAGAAATAATATTTATAGCACCTGTCTGTGAAAAATAGGATGTTAAATTTGACAGTTATAGCTTTCCCAGAAATATATTAATTTACGCTTTTTATTCACTCCTTTCTATGGTACAAAAATAAAACACCAAAAGTAACCATACATGGATATGGGTATTGACACTGATACTCTCATAACATATTTGCACGTTTGTTACATATTTTCGAGAATCCAATAGGCTTTGACACCGGTACTCTCACGGCGTGACTATATCTATATCTATTTATATGGATATAGATATAATGATATGAGTGTCAAAAAGACATTTTGCCCCTCATTTAAGATTAATCAGATTACTACATGCTTCGCATTCTCATAATCTGACCGCATCTCATAATCCGTTAATTTACATGCTTGCATAGTAAATTGCTACTTTCTCAATTGTGGTGCGGGTCATTACGGTATCCATCAAATTGCATGCAAACATGCATCAATCATACCTTATGACCTTTTAATCACATAATTTCATGGAAAAATTTTCAAGGAAACGATACTGATAAGTACCAAACATATCTCCGGCACATCCCTGGGTACACCCATATCAGAAAGATTTTACAAAAGAATTACAAAATCCTGGAAATAATGCAGACACATTTACAGGGTATATAAGATACGACTATTCAGGAGATTAGCGAAACCTATGAAATATCAGAAGTATGAATACATTGTAGCAACTTACCCTCTGCACCATTTGACAGATAAAAAGATAATTATATTTATTCCGAAACGATGATAAAATTGTCCTCACCACTGATCTGATGATAAACGGAACATTATTTTATTCAGTAACTGCTTGATCTCTTAAATAAAAATTTAAAAGATATGATTAGTGATGTTACTTTAAAAATCGGGATGAACTGGATATGTAGGGAAAAGAAGGTAATAAATGGGACAACTATAAAATTTATTTTTCTACCGATGGGCTTAATAAGAAAGTATTCCCAAAACTTTCATTCATATTATGTTCTTATTGTTCCGGTAGTTTATCATTCGTTCATTAATTTGTAAAACCGGAGCAAAATCATGCATATCATAAATTCACCGGGCAAACTTATATTTAAACTGCTCTCCAGCAAATTCTACTTATGAAAATAAAAAAGGATAATAAAATGTTTCACGTGAAACATTTTGTTATCCTTTTTTAAACGAAACTCTCTCGTTTTCCATTCTTTTTACAATTCAATTAAATTATTGCGAATAGCAAACACTGCAGCCTGCGTCCGATCTGTTACTTCTATCTTCTTAAAAATGTTAGATACATGGTTCTTAACGGTTCTCTCACTGATATTTAACTTTTCAGCAACTTCCTTATTATACATTCCAACTGCCAAAAGTTTCAAAACTTCCAATTCACGCTTTGTGAGACTCTCTATCTTTCCTTCATCCCTGTTCTTTTCAATCATCTTGGAATTTAATGATGGAATAAGACTTGGCTGAATATAATTTTCTCCTTCTACGATGGAAAATATAGCTTTTTTCAATTCTGCGGATTCAGAATCCTTTAAAATATAGCCATCCACCCCTATATCGACCGCTTTCATCAGATATTCCACTTCATTATGAACGGTGAGAACCAAAACCTTTATCTTTGACTTTGAAGATTTAAGCGTCTGCAATACTTCCAGACCATTTTTTCTCGGCATATTAATATCAAGCAATAATACATCCGGTGTACAAATTTTTAACTTTTCCAGACAGTCAACACCATCTTCTGCTTCTGCAACTACCTGTATATCTCCTTCCAATTCCAGTAAACTTTTTAATCCCTCTCTGATCATGGAATGATCATCTGCGATCATAATTTTAATTGCCATTTTTATAAGTCCTCCTTCATTTTTGGAATTGACACAATAATAGAACATCCCTTTCCAGGTGCAGATTCTATAGAAATTGTTCCTGATAACAGATAGACCCTTTCTTTCATCATAGACAATCCGAATCCGGAATTATCATCCCTTGTCTCATCGGGAACTGCATTTACATCAAATCCCTTACCGTCATCCTTAATAACTAATACAATCTTCTTTTCTAAATAAGAAACTTTTACCTCCAGATAAGATGCCTGTGCATGCTTAACTGCATTATTACATGCCTCCTGAATCACCCGAAGCAATGTAATCTGAACAACACTGTTAATCGGATATGATGTACCTTCCGTATAATATCCACATTCTATTCTATGGAATCTCTGAAATCGATCCAATGCTCTTTCAACCGTAACGTCAAATCCAATGTCATCAAAAGACATAGGTCTTAAATCATAGATTAACCCTCTGGTATCCTCAATTATTTTACGGAGTGTCTGACCAATGGAAAATAGCTCTAATTTACATTTTACCGGATCTGATTCTATAATTTTTGAGCATAATTCCGTTTTATGTACAATTGCAGTCAGATTCTGTGTGGTAGAATCATGTAATTCTCGCGCTATTCTCTGACGCTCTGTTTCAACAGAACGAAGTAATGCCAGCCTGGTATCATAAGAATCTATATCCGCAGCCTCATGAATCTTTCTTTCAATCTCCGTTTCTTCCTTGATAACGCTGGTAATATCTGCAATTCGAAATTCATATTCCTGCATCTGATCTCTCAGACACATAATTTCATTTGATATCCTTTTTTGATCTGCCCGAAGTTCTTCCATCTTTTCTTTATGAAAAGAATTAAATTCTCTCGGACTGAACGCTTCATACCCGGGATTTGTTTCCTTCTCTAAAACCTGAAGAAACTTTGTATTCTCTTTTACTTTATTTTCATATAAAGAAATCTGCTCTTCCAGAGAAACTTTGTGTTCTATATACTCCTGACGGATTTTTTCCAGATAATCTTTTACCATCTTATTCCTCAAACGTATGTTCTGTTTTGTATTTTCAATATCAATAATATTATAAATCATTTTACGGGTAAAGAAAATAAAGAAATAAATATTGTTTGTAAAAAGACCCAAAAATGTCTATAATATATTTAAAATCAAACAAATTTTAAATACAAGGAGGATTTCCATGAAAAAAGGCACAAAAAAATTTCTTTTTTTGAGTGTTGCAACACTGGCAGGAATGTATGCATACAATCAGTTTGTTGCCTCCACTTCCACAAAAAAGAATATGCTCCCAACCAAAAACGGATCCTATTATTCCTGGAAACAGGGAAATGTTTTTTACACAAAAACTGGAACAGGAGATCCTGTTCTTCTTATTCATGACACAAATTCCGCTAGTTCATCTGTTGAGTGGTCAAAAATTTCAAAAAGACTTCAAAAGAAACATACGGTATATACCATGGATCTTCTGGGCTGCGGTCTCTCCGACAAACCAGGGCTGAGTTATACCAACTATATGTATGTCCAGCTGATCACTGCTTTTATCAAAGATATTATAAAATCCAAAACATCAGTTGTAGCTTCAAACTTCTCCTCCTCATTTGTAATTATGGCAAATCAACTGGATGCCTCCATCATTGACAAAATGATTTTTATTAATCCGGTTTCCTTCCATTCCATGGATGCCATGCCGGATCAGCAAAGTAAACTAAAGCAAACGATCATAAATCTTCCTTTGGTCGGAACCTTTATCTATAATTTGCTCATGAACCCGAAACGTATTGACCGTCAGTTCCGTTTTACCTATTACTGCAGACCTCAGCTGATTTCTTCCAAAACGAAAGATGCCTACTATGAAGCAGCCCATATGGACAACAGTAATGGAAAATACTTATACTCAAGTCTTCTTGGCAATTATATGAATATTGACCTTCGGCATGCTGTGAAAAAAATCACAAAACCTGTTTCTTTTATTATCAGCAGCGATATAAAAGCAAACTACAAAACAGCACAGGAATATCGTAAACTGAATTCTAACATAGACATCACCTATGTTTCCAATTGCAAATTGTATCCACAACTGGAGAATCCGGAAAAGGTTTACCAAATTATCGAAAACAAGTTATCCAATTAATTGGAAATGGACTGTACCTCAAAGGTACAGTCCATTTTTTATAACTCATCCATAAATGTGGATAACATCTTTTTTCCGCTCAAAGCAGTGGAAAAAAGCATAAATTACAAAGGATTTTTGGAGGGCATTCCGGCTTTTCTTGGATATTTTTTTGATGTACCGTTTGCCTTTGTTAAAGAAATGAATGCACGCTGCGCCTCTCCAATAGAAAACTTATACACATCTTCAACTTTTCCTCCGAGAAGAAAAATAGCTGATTTTGCAGCTGCCACTTCATTTTCACACTCTCCCGATTTATAAGAAATAAACTTTCCACCCAACCGGACGAATGGAAGACAATATTCTGCAAGTGTGGATAAATTGGCAACCGCACGTGAAACACACAGATCAAACTGTTCTCTATATTCGGGCATGCGCGCCAGATCTTCTGCGCGGCCATGAACCGTATAGATCTCTGTCAGTCCTAACGCATCAATCACTTCATTCAAAAAAACAAGTCTCTTATTTAAAGAATCAGCCAGCACCACATTTAATTCCGGAAAAACAATTTTTAATGGGATTCCCGGAAACCCCGCACCAGTTCCAAGATCTATAACTTTTAACGGATGATGAAGATCCACAACCTGTATCAGAGAAACACTATCTACAAAATGTTTCTCGACGACTTCATCAAAATCGGTAATGGCAGTCAGATTCATCACCTTATTTTTTTCGATGAGCATTTCATAATAAGTCATAAATTGCTGCAACTGCTTGTCTGATAATGAAATATTCATTTTTGCAAGCATAGACAGAAAATGGTCTGTATTATATTCCATAGAATCCTCCATTATTCTTGTTTTTCTTTGTGTTCATCCGGGTTTAACTTAAAAAATAAATCTGGATTTGAATATTTTAACTGTTCCAGATAGACCAGAAGAACAGAGATATCGGCTGGTGTGACACCCGAAATACGTGATGCCTGACCGATATTCAACGGCTGGAACTCACTCAGCTTCTGTTGTGCCTCGATTCGAAGTCCCGAAATTTCATTATAGTCAAATTTCTCCGGAAGTTTTTTCTTCTCCAGCTTTTTGAACTTCTCTACCTGCTTAATCTGTCTGCTGATATACCCATCATATTTGATCAGAATATTCACCTGCTCTGTTACCTCCGCAGGTAAATCCGGCCGGTCTGTATCAATTTCTGCCAGTTTATCATAATCAAGCTCCGGTCTGCGAATCAAATCAGAAAGCGTTGTACCGGTATGAAGTGGAATACTTCCATATTGTTCCAGAACATTCTGTACCCTCGCATTCGCACCAAGCTTAACTTCATTCACGCGCTCAATTTCCTTTTTTATCAGTTCCTCTTTTTTGCAAACCCAGTCATACCGCTCCTGTGAAATCAGTCCAATTTCATATCCTTTTTTGGTCAGGCGTAAATCAGCATTGTCCTGACGCAAAAGTAAACGATATTCCGCTCGTGAAGTCATCATGCGGTAAGGTTCGCGGTTTTTCTTTGTGACAAGATCGTCAATCAAAACTCCGATATATGCTTCCGACCGATCAAGAATCAGAGGATCTCTTCCCTTAATTTCCATTGCAGCATTGATTCCTGCAATCAATCCCTGACAGGCAGCCTCTTCATATCCGGAGCTTCCATTAAACTGGCCGCCGCTGAACAAACCTTTCATTGCCTTAAACTCAAGAGACGCATACAAATTGTTTGCATCAATACAGTCATACTCTATCGCATATGCATTTCTTACAATTTTAACATGTTCCAGTCCCGGAAGTGTCCGGTACATTTCATGCTGAACATCCTCCGGCAGGGAAGAGGACATTCCGCCCACATACATTTCATTTGTACTAAGTCCTTCCGGCTCAATAAAAATCTGATGCCTGTTTTTATCTGCAAATTTTACCACTTTATCTTCAATGGACGGACAGTATCTCGGTCCTGTTCCCTCAATGATTCCCGCATAAATCGGAGAACGATCCAGATTGTTTCGGATAATTTCATGTGTCGTTTCATTTGTATAGGTCAGCCAACAGGAAGCCTGCTCGATCTGCACATCCTCCGGATTCGTTGTGAAAGAAAACGGAACGACTCTTTCATCTCCAAACTGCTCTTCCATTTTTGAAAAATCAAGACTCCTTTTATCGACACGCGCCGGTGTTCCTGTTTTAAATCTTCTTGTCTGGATACCATGAGCAACCAGGGAATCTGTCAGATGGTTTGCAGCTGATAATCCATTTGGTCCCGTATGTGTAATCATTTCACCGGTTAAGCAGCGCGCTCTCAGATAAGTTCCCGTACAAAGAACAACTGCCTTACATCTGTAAACACCTCCGGAAACTGTACGCACTCCGGTAATTTTCTGTTCTTCTCCCTCATGATATTCATCTTCCGGGAAAAACTGATCTTTATTTGTTAATATCTCTGCGACTTCCGCCTGTCTTATGGATAAATGATCCGTATTTTGCAGGGTTTTTCGCATTTCTTTTGTGTATTCCGCTTTATCAGCCTGTGCGCGGAGAGAATGTACAGCCGGTCCTTTCGATTTATTCAGCATTTTCGACTGGATAAATGTTTTATCAATATTTTTGCCCATCTCTCCACCAAGTGCATCAATTTCCCGAACCAGATGTCCCTTGGAACTTCCACCAATGTTCGGATTACATGGCATTAGTGCAATACTGTCCACACTTACCGTAAACATCATTGTTTCCAATCCGAGTCTGGCACATGCCAATGCTGCCTCACAACCTGCATGCCCGGCACCGACAACAACCACATCATATGTTTCTTCAATATAAGGAATATTTTTCTTACTCATTTTTTTACCTGCTACTTTCCCATACAAAACTTTGAAAAGATTTCATCCACCAGATCATCCTCGACAGCTTCCCCGATAATCTTACCCAGCTCTTCATACGCGCCCATCAGATCAATGGAATAAAAATCTTCCGGCATGTCATCCTCAATACTTTGTGTTACCTGATGTAAATGATCAAGTGCTACCTGAAGTGACGTTTTCTGCCTCATGTTAATTGCATAAACTTCATCATTAAAAGTAACTTCACCCTGGAAAAACATATTCCGGATCGTTTCTTCCAATTCATCAATTCCCTGATGTTCTTTCGCAGAAATCGGAATAATCTTTTTATCCAGAATATGCTGTACCTCTTCCACTGTGACTTTTGTGTCCAGATCTGATTTGTTTAATAAAACAATTGCTTTTTTATCCTGCAACAGATCCATGATCTCATAATCACTTTCATCCAGCTCTGTCGATGCATCAATCACATAGATTACGAGATCCGCCTTCGATGCATATGTTCTCGCCCGATCCACACCGATTTTCTCCACTACATCTTCCGTATCCCGAATTCCAGCCGTATCCATTACGTTTAATGTAATTCCATTCAGGTTAATCTGCTCTTCCAGGACATCTCTGGTTGTTCCTGCAATTTCCGTTACAATTGCCCGTTCCTCTCCTACCAGAATATTCAACAGAGAAGACTTACCTGCATTGGGTTTACCCACAATTACAGTGTTGATACCTTCCTTCAGAAAACGCCCATTTTCAAAGGTTTTGAGGATTTTATCAATTTTTATAACCAAGTTATCCACAGTATTGTGTAAAGTTTGTGGATAATTATCCAGAGAAATATGTTCAGGGTCATCCAAGGCAGATTCTATAAAGGCAATTTCATGCAATATATCTGCCCGGATCTTCCGGATATCCACAAGAACTGCCCCCTGCAGCTGGGAAAGTGAACTTTTCAGTGCAAATTCATTTTTTGCGTTGATAACATCAATAACGGATTCTGCCTGTGTCAGATCAATCCGGCCATTTAAAAATGCCCGTTTCGTAAATTCACCGGGTTCTGCCGGCCGTGCCCCATGTCTGATTACGGTTTCCAGAATTCTTTTCATAACATAGACACCGCCATGACAGTCAATTTCCACCGTGTCTTCTTTTGTGTAAGAATGTGGTGCCTTCATGAGTAAAACCATCACTTCATCCACCATCTCGTTATCGTCATAAATATATCCATAATGAATGGTATGACTTTCACATAAACTCAATTTTTTATGACCATATTTCGAACGATAAATCCGGTCAATAACCGGCAACGCGTCTTCTCCGCTGATCCGGATAATCCCAATTCCCGAAGGAGACATCGCAGTCGCAATTGCAGCAATTGTATCTGAATTCATAAGTCTCTCCAATTCTAAACAAAGGTGAATACCCAAAACTGGATATTCACCTTATTTTTTAACTCTATCAGTCAGTTCCTTATTTCTTTAATGTTACAACTACATGGCGATATGGTTCATCCCCTTCACTGTGTGTTGTAACATAACGATCATTCTGAAGTGCAGAATGAATGATCCGTCGCTCAAAAGGATTCATTGGTTCAAGAGAAACCGGGCGCTTGGTGCGCTTTACCTTGTACGCAATATTCTTTGCAAGATTCTCAAGTGTCTCTTTTCTTCTCTTTCTGTAATCTTCCGTATCAATCTTAACCTTATAATATTCATCGGAATGTTTGTTGATTGCAAGATTTGTCAGATACTGAAGAGAATCCAGCGTCTGTCCTCTCTTACCGATCAGAATTCCCATATCATCTCCCTTTAACTCTACTTCAATGATATGTTCTTCCTCATTTACTGCAACGAGAATTTCTACCTCCATCTTCATCGCATCAAAAATGGAAGATAAAAATTCAACAACATTCTCATCAATGGAAAATTTCTTACGAGCCTTAATTACTGCATTTTTACTTCCGATTCCAAGAAAACCGGTACTTCCTTTATCAAGAACCTCATACTCAAGCTGATCACTGGTTATTCCCAGCTGAACAGTAGCCTGTGTAATCGCGTCATCCACATTTTTAGCAGAAATCTCAATAAACTCCATATAACTGCCCCCTCTTATTTACGATTATTCTTTTCTCTAAATTCTTTTACAAGATTTGCTTTCGCTGCCATACTTCCCGGCTTTGCATTTGCTTTCGCTGCATTTGCCTTTTCAAGTTCCAGTTCCCTGTTTGCAGAAGAAACATTTGCCTTCGACTGGATGGATCTGGTATTCATTGCCGCTGCCTGACGGATGCGTTCCTCAGTAACGCCCATCTTCTCCCGTTTCTTTTTCACCTTTTCCTGATTCTTTGCAATAATATCCTCAAGATTAAGATTTTCAATATGCTTGTTGATAAAGAACTGCTGAACCGCACGGCACACGGCACTGGCAATCCAGTAAATACCGAGACCAACCGGTGTCACAAAACAGAAAAACAAAGACATCAGAGGCATCATGGTATTCATAGTTTTCATCTGTCTTGCCATCTGATCATTATCCCCACCTGCGGTAGCTGCGGTTGGCATCAACTTGATATTGATCACCTGTGTAATATAAGACAATACCGGAATCAGAACCGCCAGAATCACAAGCAGCCACGCATGACCTTCCATACTGCTTTTTATAATTGCCCACGGGGTATCCGAAATATTAAGCCCCAGAAAGTAATTAAAATGGTTCATATCATGCATTGTGGAATTAATCTGATCCGTAAGTGACGGAAACTGCTGGAAAATACTGCCGTCTACCGACTTATCCCACGCTGTGGATGGAAGCTTGTACACAATATCGGTAATATAATTGGCAAGATCCTTTCCCGATGCTCCGTTTAAAGTATCTGCAACATTTTTTATATTCAGTCCACTGGATGTAACCACATTAAATTTTGTCATTAAATCCGAAACTTTTTTCACAAACCCATCGGTATTCATAATTCCACCGACCAGACCATGAAACGTCTCGTTTCCGGAAATCGTATAAAAAGAATCACGCACACTTCCGATATATGCCGGAATATTATAAAATACACGATACAAAGCAAACAGAATCGGCATCTGGATAAGCATCTGGATACAGCTTCCGGATGGAGAAATACCATATTTCTGATATACAAGCTGTGTCTCCTGATTCATTGCCATCATGGCTTCCTGATCCTTGCGATTCTTATATTTATCACGAATCGCATTCAGTTCCGGCTGCATTTTCTGCGAAAGTTTCGAGAATTTCTGCTGCTGGATTGTCAATGGCAAAAGACACATATAGATCAAAATCGTCATGAGAACGATTGCAAGCGGTACACTGTTGATCGTACCACCGGAAATTTTTAAAACAATATCGTAAATTCCGCTCATGATCCATCCAAGAACCTTTGCAATCGGTCCGAGGAATTTTCCGGAATACGCTGTCAATTCAATCATGCCTGACATAAAAACCTCCATTTGGTTTATGGAACCGGGTCATATCCTCCCTTAGAAAAAGGATTACATCGCAAAATTCTCCAGGCAGCCAGTGCCCCACCCTTTATCGCACCATACTTTTGCACAGCTTCCAGTCCATAACAGGAACAGGTCGGATAATACGGACATTTCGTTGACTTCATGGGAGAAATATATCTCTGATAGAATTTAATACATGCAATAAGTAATTTTTTCAATAGAATTCCATCTTCTTTTCCATATTAATGTATTATTTTGTGAAGACCTCCAAGATGTTTCAGTGCGCTCGAAATCTGATGAAACGAAGCATCACGCGCTGTTCCTCTTGCGATGACTACAATGTCCAAACCACTATTGAACATGTCCTCCTGTAGCCGGTACCCCTCTCTGATCAGACGGGTCAAATGATGTCTTATAACACTATTTCCTACTTTTTTACTAACGGATATACCTAATCTGTTTTTGTCTGTGTGATTTTCCAGAACATACATAACCAATAAACGGTTTGCATATGAATTTCCTTTGTTATACACATTCTGAAAATCTTTACTTTTCTTTAATGATTCTGAGAACTTCATCTGAAACTATCCTCATAATAGAAGAAAAGACCACAATAATGTGGCCTAAGCTGATAATTTTTTTCTACCTTTTAATCTTCTAGCAGCCAATACTTTTCTTCCGCCTGCAGTACTCATTCTGCTTCTGAAACCATGAACTCTGGCTCTCTGTCTTTTTTTTGGTTGGAATGTCATCTTCATTTCGTATCCACCTCCTCTACGTTAAAAAACATCACTTAGCATTATATCAGAAAAACGCTACAAGTCAAGTAAAATCAAGGTTTTTTCCTAATTTAATGTTATAAACACTACATATAATAAGGAAGAAAAGCAGTCCACTATATATAGTATCCACGCTTTTCCACGAAATAATAAGTTATCCACAATTTGGGGATAACTTGTGGATAAACTGTCAATACCTCTTGGATAACTCTGTTTCCATCAACATCCATACCATACCTCCATATCCCTGAAACGCATTATTTCGCCTTTTATCCATATGTTTATATGTTAGTTTTGAAAAATATAAAAGGACGTCTAAAAAGTTGATTCTATACCGAAAATGGTGTATTATAGATAGGAATAGGATTATGGGATAGTATCCTTTTTTATAAGAATAATGTGGAGAAAAGCAGATGGATAAGATTATTGAAAAATGGGATGAAATTTTAAATACGGTAAAACAGGAGTACGAAATCAGTGATGTCTCCTTCGATACGTGGATTCGTCCCTTAGAAATCTTTGCCATTGAGGGAAATACTCTCTATATCCTGGTTCCTTCCGAACAGATGGCTTTAAGCTATATTTCCAAGAAGTACCTTGCACCACTTCGCGTTGCGATCGTGGAAATTACAGAAATTGAATACGAAATCAAATTCATCCTTCCGGAAGAAGCCAGGACGCTGAAATTAAACACAAAACCAGCAAAAGCTACACCTGCCGTAACCGCAGATGAATCTAATCTTAATCCAAATTATACATTTGATACATTTGTCGTTGGTAATAATAACCGTTTTGCACATTCGGCTTCCCTTGCAGTCGCAGAATCTCCGGGAGAAGCATATAATCCGCTTTACATTTACGGCGGTCCGGGACTGGGAAAAACCCACCTTATGCACTCCATCGGACACTTTATTTTAAACCAGAATCCGGATGCCAAGGTTATCTACGTTACATCCGAAGAATTTACGAATGAAGTAATTGAATCCATTCGAAACGGTAATGCTTCATCCATGACAAAATTTCGTGACAAATACCGGAAAGTGGATGTCCTTATGATTGACGATATCCAGTTTATCATCGGAAAAGAAAGTACACAGGAAGAGTTTTTCCACACATTCAACGCACTCCAGACACAGGGAAAACAGATTATACTGACATCCGATAAACCACCAAAAGAAATGGAAACCCTTGAAGAGCGTATCCGTTCCCGTTTTGAGTGGGGACTAATGGCAGATATCGGAGTGCCGGATTATGAAACACGTATGGCTATTCTCCGGAAAAAAGCCGAATCGGATAACTTTGACATTGATGATGAAGTATTAAGCTACATTGCAAACAACATTAAATCAAACGTGCGTGAACTTGAAGGAGCATTAAATAAACTTCTTGCTTATAACAATCTTGTCCACATTCCAATTACAATGGATATTGCAGAAAAGGAACTTTCCAACATTATCACGCCGGACAAGCCACGGGAAATCACACCACAGCTCATTATTGAAGTTGTTTCCGAACATTATCACATCTCTGTAGATCAGATGATTTCAAAGACAAGAAGCAGTGATGTTGCAAAACCACGCCAGATTGCAATGTATTTATGTAAAAATATGACCGAAAGTCCACTGGATACCATAGGTTCTTTACTCGGCGGACGCGATCATTCCACAATTATCCACGGTATCAAGAAAGTTACCGAAGAATACGAAAAAAACGAAACTACAAGAAATATGATTGAAACCATCAAAAAGAAAATAAATCCAAACTAAATGAGTTTCTTCCTATTATAATGTAGTTTTATTTGCTTTTTTTAATTTCAACTTATTCACGTTTATCCACAGTGGATGGATTGTGCATGAGGTTCTTAACGTAAATCTCTTAAAATTTGTTCCACAGACGGACCTTAAGAATCCTCACACTTTTCACATGCTTTCAAGCCGGTTATCAAACGCCGGAAACCGCTTAACATCTAACATGAAGAGGCTTATTCACATATTAACAGCCCCTATTAAGACTAAGACGAATGTCTTAATATATTTTTATTTATACCAGGAGGGAGTTTTTCATGAAACTGATCTGTTCTAAATCAAATTTATTGCGCGGAGTAAATATCGTATCCAAAGCTGTTCCTACCCGTACAACTATGGCAATACTCGAATGTATTCTTATCGATGCTTCTACGAATGAAATTAAATTAATGGCAAACGATATGGAACTTGGAATCGAAACCCGTGTAGAAGGAGAAATTGCTGAACGTGGAGTTATTGCACTGGATGCAAAAATCTTTTCTGAAATTGTACGCAAACTTCCAGACAGTGATGTTATGATTGAAACAGATGCCTCTTTTAAGACAGTTATCTCCTGTGAAAAAGCAAAATTCAATATTGTTGGAAAATCCGGAGATGATTTTTCATATCTTCCATACATTGAAAAAAATGATGCAATCGTGATTTCCCAGTTCACACTGAAGGAAGTGATCAGACAAACAATCTTTTCCATTGCTGATAACGACAATAACAAACTTATGACAGGTGAACTGTTTGAAATTATTGAGAATGAACTGAAAGTTGTTTCTCTTGATGGTCATCGTATCTCCATTCGTAATATAGAACTTAAAAATAATTACGAAAATAAAAAGGTTGTCGTTCCTGGAAAAACATTACAGGAAATCAGCAAGATTGTTCCAGGTGGAGTTGATGATGATGTACTCATCTACCTGACGGACAACCATATCGTTTTTGAATTTGACACTACTACGGTTGTATCCCGTCTGATCGAAGGAGAATATTTCCGCATTGATCAGATGCTCTCATCTGCTTATGAAACGAAAGTTATAGTCAATAAAAAAGAATTACTTGATTGTATTGATCGTGCTACTCTTCTTGTCAAAGAAGGTGACAAAAAGCCGATCATTATGAATATCACAGATGGAAGTATGGAGTTAAAAATCAATTCTTTCATTGGTTCCATGAATGAAGATATCGATATCGAGAAAGAAGGAAAAGATATCCTGATTGGATTTAATCCAAAATTCTTCATTGATGCATTGCGTGTTATCGATGAAGAAAATGTAAGTCTTTATATGGTAAACCCAAAAGCTCCATGTTTTATCAAAGATGATGAAGGAAAATTCATTTATCTTATTCTTCCTGTTAACTTTAATAATGCTGCAAATTAGGAGATTACATGATTACAGTAAATATCCGTGAAGAAGACGAATTTATCAAACTTGGACAGGCGTTGAAAAAAGCCGGAGTTGTTGGTTCCGGTGTGGATGCCAAAATGGTTATTTTAGATGGGCAGGTTTCGGTAAACGGTCAGACAGAACTTCAACGAGGAAAAAAATTACATAATGGGGATGTTGTTACCTTTCAGGGTGAAACAATTCAGATAGTTCAATGATCATAAAATCAATCGAGCTGCGAAATTTTCGAAATTATGAAAATCTGGATATTCACCTGGATGAAGGAACCAATATTCTTTACGGAGACAATGCACAGGGGAAAACCAATATTCTCGAAGCTGCTTATCTGAGTGGTACAACAAAATCCCACAAAGGAAGCCGTGATAAAGAGATGATTCGGTTTGGTGAGAAAGAATCACATATTCGTACTGTCGTACAGAAAAAAGAAAAAGAGTACCAGATTGATATGCATCTTAGAAAAAGTGGATCAAAAGGCGTGGCTGTGAATAAGATTCCGATCAAAAAGGCAAGTGAGTTGTTTGGAATACTCAATATCGTTTTCTTTTCGCCCGAAGATTTAAATATTATAAAAAACGGACCTGCGGAGAGAAGAAGATTTATTGATTTAGAACTCTGTCAGTTGGATAAACTATATTTGTCAGATTTATCCAGTTTCAACAAAGTGTTGAATCAGAGAAACAAATTGTTGAAAGATATTTCTTTTCGCCCGGACCTTGTGGATACTCTTCCGGTATGGGATATGCAGTTACTGGAGTATGGAACAAGAATCATCCGGAAACGAAAAGAATTTGTGGAGGAACTGAATGAAATTATTTCGGAAATCCATTCTAAAATTTCCGGTGGCAGGGAACATCTGGTATTAAAGTATGAGCCAAATATTACCGCTGATCTTTTTGCGGATGAATTGCTGCGGGCACAGAACCGGGATCTGAAACTCTGCCAGACAACGACAGGACCACACAGGGATGACATGCTGTTTTCCGTTGATGATGTGGATATCCGTAAGTTTGGGTCTCAGGGACAGCAGCGTACTTCTGCACTCTCTTTGAAATTATCGGAGATTGATCTGGTCAGGAGATCCATTCATGATACTCCGGTATTGCTGCTGGACGACGTGTTATCGGAACTTGACAGTAACCGACAGAATTACCTGCTGAACAGTATTGCTAAAATACAGACTGTCATTACATGTACAGGGTTGGAGGAATTTGTAAAGAACCGTTTTTGTATCAACAAAATTTTCCAGGTGATAAACGGAAATGTTTATGAAAAGGAATCGGTTGAAGAGATATAAAGGAAAGGTTCATCCGTTGGATGAGGAGGAAATTGATGAGCGAATTAACAAATAATAATCAGGAATATGGCGCAGATCAGATTCAGATTCTTGAAGGACTCGAAGCAGTCAGAAAGAGACCCGGAATGTACATCGGAAGTACATCTGCACGCGGACTGCATCATCTGGTCTATGAGATTGTTGATAATGCGGTAGATGAAGCACTTGCCGGTTATTGTAAAAACATTGAGGTGACCATAGAAAAAGATAATTCCATAACCGTTGAAGATGATGGACGTGGAATTCCTGTCGGAATGAATCACAAAGCCGGTGTGTCTGCATTGGAAGTTGTGTTTACTGTTCTGCATGCGGGTGGAAAGTTTGGCGGCGGAGGATACAAAGTATCCGGAGGACTGCACGGAGTAGGTGCTTCTGTTGTTAATGCCCTCTCCGCCTGGTTAACGGTTGAAGTATATCACGACGGAAAAGTGTATATGCAAAGTTACAAGAGAGGAAAAGCAGATGGGCCGGTAGCGGCAGTCCGGGACTGTGATCCACAACTTCACGGTACAAAGGTTCATTTTCTGCCGGATGCGGAAATCTTTGAAGAAACCGTATATGATTACAACACGCTCAAACAGCGTTTAAGAGAAACTGCTTTTCTGACAAAAGGATTATGCATTACATTAAAAGACACGAGGGAAGATAGTCTGCATAATCATAAATTCCATTATGCCGGTGGAATCAAGGAATTTGTGGAGTATTTAAACCGCGGAAAAGAACCGTTATATCCGGAAGTTATTTACTGTGAGGGAAATCGTGACGGAGTTTACGTGGAAGTTGCAATGCAGCATAATGATTCTTTTAACGATTCCACGTTTAGTTTTGTTAACAACATCATTACGCCGGAAGGTGGAACACATCTTGCCGGTTTTCGAAATGCGTTGACAAAGACGTTTAATTCGTATGCGCGGGAAGCAAAAATTTTAAAAGACAGCGATGTGGCACTTACCGGAGATGATATCCGTGAAGGATTGACAGCAATTATCAGTATCAAAATTGAAGAGCCACAGTTTGAAGGACAGACCAAACAGAAACTCGGAAACAGTGAGGCACGTGGTGCTGTAGATTCTGTGGTTACGGAACAGCTGACGTATTTTCTGGAGCAGAATCCGGATGTGGCCAAAAATATCTGTGAAAAATCACTTCTGGCACAGCGTGCCAGGGAGGCAGCCCGGAAAGCACGTGATCTGACAAGAAGAAAGACAGCACTTGAGGGTACTGCCCTTCCGGGAAAACTTGCGGATTGTTCCGACAAAAATCCAAAAAATTGTGAAATCTTTATCGTTGAGGGAGATTCCGCCGGTGGTTCTGCAAAAACTGCAAGAAGCCGTGCAACACAGGCAATTCTCCCGCTTCGCGGAAAAATTTTAAATGTGGAGAAGGCAAGACTCGATCGTATTTATGATAATGCCGAGATCAAGGCAATGATCACGGCGTTCGGTACCGGAATTCATGAAGATTTTGATATATCCAAGCTGCGTTATAACAAAATTATTATTATGACAGATGCCGATGTGGACGGTGCACATATTGCAACACTCATGCTGACATTTTTGTATCGTTTTATGCCGGAGCTTATTAAGCAGGGACATGTTTATCTTGCTACCCCGCCGCTTTACAAAATTGAGAAAAACAAAAATGTCTGGTATGCATACAGTGATGAAGAATTAAACAATATTCTTGTGGAAATCGGGCGCGATCAGAATAATAAGATCCAGCGTTACAAAGGACTTGGTGAGATGGATGCGGAACAGTTATGGGAAACCACCATGGATCCGGAGCACCGGATTTTAAAACAGGTTATGATGGATGACGAAAGTTCATCGGAAATTGACGTAACATTCACGACTCTGATGGGTGATAAAGTAGAGCCGAGACGGGAATTTATAGAAGAAAATGCCAAGTATGTACAGAATCTTGATATTTAGGGAGGAGCAGATCAGTGGACGATAAAATATTTGACCAAATTCAACAGGTTGACCTGAAGAAAACGATGGAAACCTCCTACATCGACTACGCGATGAGCGTTATCGCAAGCCGTGCGCTTCCGGATGTCAGGGATGGATTAAAGCCGGTACAGCGGCGTGTCCTGTATTCCATGATCGAACTGAGTAATACACCGGACAAGCCACATCGTAAATGTGCGCGTATTGTCGGGGATACGATGGGTAAATACCATCCGCACGGGGACAGCTCCATTTACGGGGCACTTGTCAACATGGCACAGCCATGGTCGACCAGATATCCACTTGTCGACGGACATGGTAACTTTGGTTCTGTGGATGGAGACGGTGCTGCCGCCATGCGATACACAGAGGCAAGGCTTTCAAAAATTTCCATGCAGATGATTCGGGACATCAACAAAGATACCGTTGACTTTACCCCGAACTTTGATGAAACAGAAAAAGAACCTACCGTACTTCCGGCGCGCTACCCGAACCTTCTGGTAAACGGAACGACAGGTATTGCGGTCGGTATGGCAACAAATATTCCTCCTCACAATCTGCGTGATGTTATTCATGCCGTTGTGAAATTAATTGACAACGATATTGAGGAGAAAGAGACAGACATTGATGAATTAATCAACATCATCAAGGGACCAGATTTTCCAACCGGAGGTGTGATTTTAGGTACTGCCGGTATCAATGAGGCATACCGGACCGGCCGTGGTAAAATCCGTGTACGCGCTGTGACAGATATTGAACCGATGGATAACGGAAAAAACCGTATTGTTGTCACCGAACTTCCGTATCTGGTCAACAAAGCCAGACTGATTGAAAAAATTGCAGAACTGCACAAAGATAAAAGAATTGATGGAATTACAGATCTTCGGGATGAGTCTGACCGCGAAGGCATGCGCATTGTTATTGAGCTTCGAAGAGATGTAAATCCAAGTGTTGTTTTGAATTTATTATATAAACACACACAGATGCAGGATACATTTGGCGTTATCAACCTTGCGCTTGTGGATAACCAGCCAAAAATTCTGAATTTATATGAATTACTTAACTATTATCTCATTCACCAGAAAGAGGTTATCACAAGACGTACCAGATTTGACCTGAACAAGGCGGAAGAACGTGCGCATATTTTACAGGGATTGATCATTGCATTAGACAACATTGATGAAGTGATTTCCATTATTCGCGGAAGCCGTACAACTGCAGACGCAAAGAATTCCCTGATGGAGCGGTTTGGATTATCCGATGCACAGGCACAGGCAATTGTTGATATGCGTCTGAAGACCCTGACCGGTTTGGAACGGGAGAAACTCGAAAACGAGTATAAAGATCTCATGGCACAGATCACGGAACTTAAGGCGATTCTTGCAGATGAGAAAAAGCTTCTTGCAGTTATCCGCACAGAAATTCTGGAAATTGCAGATAAATATGGCGATGACAGAAGAACCCAGATCGGATACGATGAGTTTGATATTTCCATGGAAGATCTGATTCCGGAAACCAATACGGTCATTACCATGACAAAAGTTGGCTATATCAAGCGCATGGGAACCGATAATTTCAAAAGCCAGCACCGTGGAGGCAAGGGAATTAAGGGAATGGAGACCATTCAGGATGATTATATTGTGGAAATGCTTATGACAACCTCCCACCATTACCTGATGTTCTTTACCAATATGGGACGTGTGTACCGGATTAAGGCATATGAAATTCCGGAAGCCAGTCGTACTTCCCGAGGAACCGCAATTATCAATATTATTCCGTTACAGCCGGATGAAAAGATTACCGCAATGATCCCGATCAAAGATTATGAGAAGGATAAATATCTGTTTATGGCAACCAAAAACGGAATAGTGAAAAAAACTTCCGTGCTGGACTATGAAAATATCCGGAAAACAGGATTGGCAGCGATCAGTCTGCGTGATGATGATGAATTGATCGAAGTAAAAATTACCGGGGATGATGAAGAAATTCTGTTATTTACCCGGTATGGACAGTGTATCCGGTTTAAAGAAGCCGATGTCCGTGCAACCGGTCGTACGACAATGGGAGTCATTGGAATGAACCTTACTGCCGGAGATGAAGTAATCGCCATGCAGATGGCTTCCCAGGGAGAATCTGTCATGATCGTATCGGAAAAAGGTCTTGGAAAATGTACACTGATCAACGAGTTTACAACACAGAACCGTGGTGGAAAAGGTGTAAAATGCTATAAAATCACAGAAAAATCTGGAAATCTGATCGGAGTGAAGTCTGTCGTAAAAGATGATGAACTGATGTTGATTACAACAGAAGGAATCATCATTCGAATTCGCGTAAATGATACGGCATTACTGGGACGTGTAACCTCAGGTGTAAAACTGATTGATCTCAAAAGTGGTGTGACGGTTGCAAGCATTGCAAGAGTCGTAGAAGATAAATCACTGATGCCACCGGAAGAGGAAGCAACAGAAGAAAATGAGACGGAAGGTGATCCATCATGATTCGGACCATACAGACAGAAGAAATCACAAGAAATATAAAAGAAATGTGCATTGAAGCGAATCATTTTCTTGCGGAAGATATGGAACATGCCATGACAAAGGCTGCAGAAGAAGAAAAATCCGAACTTGGAAAAAAAATTCTTCTGCAGCTGCAGGAAAATCTTAAAATTGCGGGAGAAGAAATGATTCCTATCTGTCAGGATACCGGAATGGCTGTATTTTTTGTAGAAATCGGTCAGGACGTGCATTTTGAAGGGCAATGGCTGGAAGATGCAATCAATGAAGGTGTGCGCCAGGGTTATACGGAAGGGTATCTCCGTAAATCCGTTGTAGCTGACCCGATTCTTCGTGAAAACACGAAAGATAATACACCGGCAATTATCCACTATTCGATTGTTCCCGGAGATAAGGTGACGATTACATTTGCTCCGAAGGGATTTGGAAGTGAAAATATGAGCCGTATTTTCATGTTAAAACCTGCGGATGGAATAGACGGAGTAAAAAATGCGATTCTTACTGCCGTAAAAGATGCAGGACCAAACGCGTGTCCTCCAATGGTAGTTGGTGTTGGAGTCGGCGGAACATTTGAAAAATGTGCAATTCTGGCCAAAAAAGCACTGACAAGGCCGGTAAATGAACATTCTGAGATTCCTTATGTTGCAGATCTGGAAAAAGAAATGCTGGAAAAAATCAATAAGCTTGGTATTGGACCGGGAGGATTAGGTGGAACCACTACTGCCCTTGCTGTTAATATAAATACTTATCCGACACATATTGCAGGGCTTCCTGTGGCAGTTAATATCTGTTGCCATGTAAATCGTCATGCAGTCAGAACGATATAAGGAGGAACAGGTATGGATCAGCATATTACAACACCCATCACAGAAGAAGTGACAAAAAAACTTCATTCCGGGGATTATGTATACATCACAGGGACAATCTATGTAGCAAGGGATGCCGCACATAAGAGGATGATAGAAGCATTGGATCGGGGAGATCAATTACCGATTGATATCAAAGATGCAACGATATATTATATGGGCCCTTCTCCTGCCCGTGAAGGACGTCCGATTGGATCTGCGGGACCAACTACAGCCACTCGTATGGATAAGTATGCCCCTACCCTGCTTGATCTTGGTGAAAAAGCAATGATTGGCAAGGGAAAGAGATCAAAAGAGGTTATAGACGCTATTATCCGCAATCATGCAGTCTATTTTGCAGCAGTAGGTGGAGCAGGTGCTCTGCTCTCAAAGTGTATCAGAAAATCCGAGATTGTATGCTGTCTCTTATACACATCTGACGCTGCCGACGATAAGGCTCGTGTAGA